>ERZ773248.297-NODE-297-length-70280-cov-4.444101_pt1 | contig 70280 bp, 87 predicted proteins | sample MGYA00580518_ERZ773248 | MGnify/ENA primary metagenome ERZ773248 (study PRJEB29015, sample SAMEA2737762) | human gut metagenome | biome: human gut; feature: human-associated habitat; material: faeces | place: China | collected 2012 ...
GTATCGTTAAAAATCTGGTTGTAGTGTTTAATCTTAACTGCATAAGATGAAATGACCTTCATGCAGATCCTCCTTTCCCTACTAAATATTATAATGTAATTTTTGAATTTGTTAACCAGCTAACTCATCACTAATACCCGATAAGGCCGGGCAGGGTCAGTAACGAGTATACGCTGGTTTTTTAATCAAATAAGAAGCACATCCTATTTTATACTGTCCAATCATGATATTACACCATCCATACTTTGGTTTATCTAACATCAGCATTTTCCTTTCCCTTTTCGTATGCTCGCCTACATATTGTTTCATAGCTACACGGAATCAAATCTTTTAATAGTCCACACCCTTCACAAAAATCCATTCTTTCCTGCAAATATACTCTTGCTTTGTTCTCATCAAAGAAAAAGCCCTGTTGATATGTACCGTCTTCGTCTTCGATGCTCCCTAAATAATATTCGTTATCATCTGACATATATGGTTTTATGAATGCCAGGAATTTATCGAATGAACCTTTCTTATATTTCTTAGTGCAAATATTGACTGATATATAATATTTAGATATTGATGGGACACATCTTTTTTCCTCCATCATATCATCTAGATATGTATTTTCATATACATGGTCTACATTCATTTCTCCGAATTCGTTCCGATATATAGTTCCAAACGCAAACCTGAACTCTTTCCAACTATCATCAATATTTCCTATATCTTTATACCCATCTGATAAGCTGGAATCAGCCCACCAATTTTTTGTTTGGAGGTCTTTCAATAGCATTTTTAAGCGTTCAGGAATGTCCTTCTTTAGTCTCAAATAGAATGAACCTTCATAATAATTTCCCATGTGCAACTCCTTTCTTCAATATATATATTTTTAATATGTGTTTTTTTATTGTTTAAAACATTTTCTTTTTCTACATATTATCTCTGTATTTAATATGATATAAGGAGAATAACTATGAAAACTAAGGTAATGTATTTAAAAAGAATCTTGTTACTAATGCTGGTCCTAATCTGTTTTGGTTATCTGTCTGGTTGTGATAGTAAAACAAAAGAGATTTATGTCCCAGAAGTCAAGGCAGATATATATGTATATGATAAAGGCGAGATTATCAGCAATGAAATCAAAAAGAAAACGAATGACTTACTGGATGAACTAGAATCAAAGACAAGTGCTGAGGTTGTTGTTATTACAGTTCCTGATTTAAATGGCTACGACATCGAAAGCTACGCAAATAAACTTTTCAACAAATTGGGAATTGGGAAAAATACGGATGATAATGGTGTCTTACTCTTAATTTCACGAGATGACAAAAGGGTACGTCTTGAAATTGGTAGAGGCTTTGAATCATTATTGACTGATTCAGTCAGCGGAAGAATTTTGGATGACTATTTTGTTCCATATCGTGAAAAAGGTGACTATGACAAATCTGTTGACCAAACCACCCAGGCTGTGTGTAAGTATATTGCTGATGAATCAGGAGTCTTTTTATCTGGAATTTCGGATTCTGTGTCCAATTCTGTAGTTGAATCAAAAGAAGAAGAATCTTCCATAAATTTGTTTTTAATTATAATGCTTATTATAATTATCGTATTGGTAGTTCTTGTTATATCTGGAGATGATTCAAATGGATCTGGCGGGCATTTTGGAGGAGGATCATTTGGTGGTGGTTTTTCTGGTGGTAGTTCATTTGGCGGCGGATTTTCTGGCGGCGGTGGAGCTTCACGATAACCATGCAACTTACATAATAACATTAAACAATTAAAGGAGAATTAATATGAAGAATAGTTATAAGGTATTAGGCATTGTTGGAGTGGTGGTTGTCCTGTGTTTCCTTTTAGCAAATCACACGATTACTTTACATGAAAATGTCTTAAAACAGAAAAGTTATTTATCAGCAGCTTATCAGGAACGTGCTGATTTAGTACCAAATCTTGTATCTACAGTAAAGGCTGCAGCAGATCATGAGTCAGACGTATTTGTATCAATTGCTGAAGCACGTCAGAGTTTGAATGATGCAATTGCCTCCGGTAATGATGAATCTATGCAGAAAGCTGAATCAGAGCTTACCAGAAATATTAATATCATGGTTGAAGCTTACCCTACTTTAACTGCAAATCAGAATTTTATATCATTACAGGATCAGTTAGAAGGAACTGAAAATCGAATCAGAGTCGCAAGGAATTATTATTCCGATGCTGTTAATGCCTATAATGGATATATTAAACGGTTTCCGGGCAATTTGATTTCTGGGATTATGGGATATGACTCAGTAAAATATTATGAGGCAGACATTAGTTCTGAAACTGCACCTGTTGTAAATTATGACTAATATAAAAAGGACCGAAAAGGTCCTTTTATTATTTTAAGTGAAAGAAAGAATTCTTTCTAAGTAACTTCTATCCTCTTTCTTAAATACAGGTATATTCTTATCTATTTTCCACTTCATCCTACCCTTTTTTTCGTCTAGATTCTTATAGACACAGGCTCCTCTCTTCAACCATGTATCATATTCATCCCAATTGATTTCTTTTTCTTTTAACATCTCGATAATCATATCACAGGATTTTTTATGTAATTTCTGATGCGTCAAATACGTCTGGCCAACCATCTCGATACTGTTTCGGATTGCATCCTTTTGTCTCCAGTAAAAATAATTTATCACATCATCTTCCGGGATTACAAAGGCCCTTGCATCAAAAAAAGCTTTGTTATATTTTCCATCATATATTTCCATGAGTTGTATGTCTAACCCTGACCCTGGAATTTTATTAGCAAATGTATTTATAGCAATTTGGGTGAATTCTTCATTAAATTTAACCGCAGTCATTCCTGCTGGAATACTCAGCAGTTTGTTTAACCGGTTGTCGAACCACGGCTCTGTATCCAGGCTTTTGTAATCGCATATAAGCAGGCTGATTTCATCAGATTGTGTATAGCCCAGAACAACTCCTGGTAATTCCTTACATAAATGAAGTGTTGTTTGTAGCATAGCTTCCCGGAATATTTCATCAAATGGTTTAACAAGACCTTTTGTGAATGTTTTAAAATGCCAGCCATCAAGCCGGATTATGACCGGCATTCTGATTGGTAGCATGTTATCATTTACGGCTTCATAACGCTTCATTCTCTCTTCCAAACTTTTCATCATATTTCTCCCTCTTTATATTTTTTACTCCCATGTTGCATTATTTATATCATCCGCCAGGGAATTTAAAAACTCTTTTAATGTACTGCTCTCTACCATTCCGTCCTCAACATACATTGTTTTTCTATCATCATCCATTGTGATTACAAATACATAATCACCATGCCGGTCAAATAGGCTTAATGTATACGTAAAACTTGCATTCATTGAATCTTTTGTTTTGTCAATTGTTGCTGTATGAAGAATATCCTTTAGTTCGGATAATTGTTCATCTGATAAGTCCAATGAATAGTTAATCTTGGTCGGCTCTGATGGATAAAAATCAAACACAGCTGATGTTGATTTCATTACATCCTTAAAAAAGTTCTCCTCGAAAACTTCAGATTCATATTTTTTATATAATTCTTCGTCTTCTAAAGAAACTGATTCATATATTTTCTTTCCTTCCTCCAATTTATTCAATACCATCTCCATACATTTTTCGTCATCCCACGTCCAGCTATAAATGTTGTCATCTGCAAATTCGACTTTCATCGTGTATCCATTACCAATCCATATCCTGTTTTTAGATTCAATTGAATCTTCACTTAATTTTGCATGAACTGGATAGCTACCAGCACGGAAGCATAGATAGTCTTTATATGCATCTGAGTACTCGTCATCCAGATTGACATACCGGGCATAATCATATAAACTTCTGCTATCACTTTCTAAATGCTGTTCTATATGATTCTCTGATGTAGACAAAACCGTCTCACCTGATTTAGTACATCCTGCCAGAAGTAAAGCAAGGATAACTAATATAATTTGTTTTTTCATAAATGGCTCCTTTATTGTTCTTCATATTCTACTAATAATAGTATGTTAAAAAAGAAGATATGAAACTCCTGTTATCATAATCATTTATTTATATCTAGATAATCCGCTTGGTTAATTTGTATTTTAAATACTTTAATAAAAACGCATATTAAAAATATATTTAAGCAAAAAAGAGACTTATGAGAAGGAGTTATCTATGAGAAAAAAATATTATGTTGATGTTGAAAACATCGCCTATGGATGGATGAATACATACAAAGAGCTTGGTGAAAACGATCAGATTCTACTGTTCACTTCAAACAAAACGAATCTTCCTTATTCTGTTTTGAGGGAGTTATTAGATATCAATAAAATAAATCAGATTACGATTCTGGAAGCTTTTGTACGTGGATGTGGTGATAGTGCTCTTGACTATTTTCTGATGGGCACATTAAAAAATGATGCTTACTACGACAAAGATAGTGAATATATCATTATCTCCAATGACCACGACTTTGATGATTTTGTGGTGGATATGTCAAATAATGGTTATCATATTTCGAGATTATCGTTTGGAAAAACGGCTGAAACAGAACCAATATTCTCAAAAGCTGGGAAGAGTACAATAGAAACAATAGGAGAACTTCGGAAAAGGATTATTTCAATCATTTCAAATTCTCCCGTAATCAATGAAACCACCTTACAGCGTTTAGAAAAATATAATCTGAATCAAATAGCAGATTGTTTCATTCAACATCCTGGAAATTTTAATGAAGTTTCAAAATCACTACTGGCTTCATTAGGCAAGAAGAAGCATGCACAGCTACTTGGTCTTATTCCGAAAGACACAAGAACTGTAATTATTAATCTGGTTCAATCCTATCAATTAAAAAAGGCCGTTTAGGCCTTTTCTTTACATTTTGGTAATGTTTACTTCGAAGAAATTTCCTTCTCCATCTTTGACTACTAATTTATGTTCATCCTCATGTAAGAGAAACATATCACCGTAATCATCGATGAACGATTTCACACGTCTTAATAATGTAGTTTCATCCATTTTGTCATCTCCTCATACCATTTTCTATATGTCAGATGTGTGTAAATCTTCTTCATTTTTTCTTGTGACCCGTTCGCGGAAAGCTACCCTTTCTTCTTCTGTATATTCTTTTTTGGGTCCGGAACCCGGTTTATAAATATGCAAATAATTTACTGGAAGTTTTGCATAGATAGATCCATCTAAGTTCTTTCTGATTACCTTGACTTCATCCGGGTACTTCCCAGAAAGCTTTATGATTTTGTTTGTAAGCCTTAGTTGCGAAAATGTAACAGACATGACTTTTTTTCCTTTTAAAAACTCTATTACATTTTCTCCAACTTCACACATCGTGTTAATTCTTGACTCGTCCTCTTCTGATAGTTCGTCTAATGTCTTCTTTTTGTTAAATAGCTTATCATAATTCACATCTATATATGTAAAAACAGCTCCTTTGGATTTTTTATAATCAATAGAATTAGGTTCTGGAAGTTCCATCCCTTCTTCTTTTAGCTGTTCCGCTCTTTGTTTGATCTGATTTCTGGCGCTTTCCATCGCCTCACCTAGGGATTCTTTCGTTTCCTCAATATGCATTTCAAAATCTGGAATATCAATTACAGTTGTTTCTTTCTGCAAATAAATCCAAGCGGGATAAGCAACAATATTTTTACCTGTGCTTCCCATAGTATAATCTCCTTTTCTTAGTTTTCTTTATAATGTCTTTTTTTATTATGAAACAACTTGCTTGATACATACTAATGTTGAAAATAAAAAAGGGAGTAATAGCTATGACTAATAACGAAAAACAGCTAGCGGATTTTATTAAATCAAGACGCTGTACGACTCCTCTTTCAATTAATGAACGAAGTTTTCAAATATTTGGTGATGAGAAATTCTTAAATTCGGCAGAAGGAAAAACCCTTTTGAATAAAAATCATATATCACTCTATATGCTAAATGTATATAAAACGCCAGAACCATTTATCTACTATATCAATCCTTACACAAATTCTAAGAATGCACTCATTATAGAAAATAAGGATACATGGTATACCATGAAACGAATTCTGAAAGACTATGGTTCAATTTGCGGAATTGATATAAAGGCATTGATTTATGGAGAAGGCAGGAAAATACAGAATTCATTTGCATATATGGAAGAGGATGACACTACAGATATTCATGATATATTAACATTTTATTATTTTGGAGATATTGATGCCTCAGGTATAGATATATTTTATAAACTAAAAAATACATACAAGAAATACGATATATGTCCTTTTGAGCCCGGTTATGAGTATTTATATGAAAACCGGCATTTAAAACGAAAAAAAGAGATGAAAAACATTACCCGAATCCCTTCCTATGAAATCATGCCATTTAAATTTCTTGGTGATGAGGCGAGGGTTGAATTAATGAATCTTTGTAACCAGGACTATATTATCCCACAGGAAATCATGAATCATGATGTCCTTACAAATTGGAACACTATATCAGATTATGAACATGATTTAATGATAGATTAAAAAAAGAAGCCAGTGGCTTCTTTTTATTATATGTAAATGTGATGTTCATTCTTTTTCAAGATATCACAGAATTTTCGAGCGTAATCAAGAATTTCTTCCTTATATACTGGGTTATTATTTCTTGCTTTAATTTGGTACAATCTTTGTTGGGAGTATTCTGCTGTGACAAATGACTCCTCTTTGTCAGTTTTCTCTCTGATGAAAAATATAATGCATTTCCGTCTTAACACACGGTCCACATATGATGAAACACAGTTGTGCTGATTTTGACCCTCCCTAACGAAATCGTTCACACATTCCGGAATAACGATAGTATAGTTATCATGTTCAGGTATTAACTTCTTACAATTTTCTGCTATTTTAGCCAGGTTTATATCGGTTAATTTATTCTTTTTTGCACTATACGCCTTTTGCATATTATCATGAGCTGTCTTTATGTTAGATGGATAAAGGTCTGGTTTTTCTCCCATAAGTGAACACATTTCCAGATAATCTTTTAAATATCTGATTTGTTCTCCGTAATGTTCGTTCTTTAATGTCTGCTTTTTTATGTAATGAATCAATTTTTCAATATCATATCCATATTTCATGACTTCTGTTATATCAAAACGATAATCGACTAAGTTAGCGCATCCAATTTCATAAATCACTTTATAGAAATGTTCCTTGCTAAGGTCTTGATATGAAAAAATAGTTGACCAAATATCATAGTCCCTAAGATCTGCATTAATCTTATTCAAATAGTCAGCTGCAAATTTAGGAATCATCAGGCAATCTGAACCTTTTGTTGAATCCTTTATTAATGATTTGAATTGTTTTGCTTTTTCCCTAATTACTTCTTTGTTATAACATCCTAATAATTGATCAAACATAGATGAAACCAATACCACATATCCCATTTTTACAAGTAATTCAACTGCAGGATATTCTGATAAAATATAAATATAGATCAAGAATTTTATATTTTGTGGCATATCTACATCTACTAAATTCAAAAAGTTAATTGTTCCAGTCTTTTTAGCAAAGTCTTTATTTTTAATTAGAAAGTCAATCAAACCAACCGAGTCTTTAAAAAGTATACCTATACCACATTTTATGGTTCTTGTATTAATCCTTAAAGCATCGAATAAATCCATTTCCACCAAGCCCTTTGATGTTTTTTTATAAGCCTTTGTTTTCTGTCCAATCTTTACATCTATGATAGAGAATACTTTTACAGATTCCATTGCTTTGTCATCAATTTTTTTCATAGGGCTGACAACCAGGGTATAATCATATATAAGAATTCCATCATCTGTTGGCTTGATATACAGGGATTTTGTTCCTTGGTATCCTGCAGGATAATAGTTACCTCGATTGTCTAATCCATGTTCTTTTGGATATATTTTTGTTGCTAGCCTAAAGCAATAGGGACACCGATTTCCTTGAAAGCTCTTTCCTCTGTTAACCGGACAATAACATATACCTTCAGACTCAATATCAGTTATACTTGGATATCTATATCTACGATCTGTGTCTGTTTCTATTTTTTTTACTACTCTATATGAAAAGAACATCTTTTCTTTTATATATTGAATATCATCTTCATTTAGTTCATACATCTTATATCTCCTTTTTTTCTTTTTTGATATGTTTAATATGTCTTCAAAAAAGGAAAAATAAAAAAGCAGCATGAGCTGCTTTTGAATGAATCTATATAATTGAGAATTTGTTTTTCAGTGAGGACAAGTCAAAACTATCATCCTTATGCTGTTCTAAGATAAAATTACTGATTTTCATATTCGGATACTTCCAGCATACTGGTATCATTCCCTTCTTTTCTTCATTCTCATAAATCCACTTCCACCCTGAATCCTTATCTTCTACCCTTACGACCAATGCCATATTCTCATTCTTATCTTTTATATATACATATTTATATAATTCCGGAAGTGAATCATTTGATAGTTCTTTTGTTTCCTCTTCTTCAATGCCAATATCCATCATGTCCTTAGCGTAATTTATGCTATCCTCATTATTAATTTCTTCAAAATCAAAGTAATCTTTTACTGTCTTGTTTTCTGTAGATATCACAATATATATGTTACGCAAATCTGAAACATAGATATCCTCATTTATATTTTCAGCGCCTATGCTTTCATCATCACCTTCATCATAGGAAACTAGAAAAGTATCTTCTGAGCCGTCCTCATAAATGGTCGTTATAGATGTGATATCATTGAATTTTGACAATCTTGTCAGGGATTCTTCTTCATCCATACAGCCAAAAGGCTTGTATTTGTAATTTCCTTCACTAAATACTTCCATGACGACTTCATCAGCAACAAGATATTTGCTAATGGAATTACAGGCTACCCTTCTTACAACCGGATGTATCCCATCAATCAGAAAAGCACCTATCGCATTTCCTGGAATTTTTATGTCTTCACAATTTTCAAATCCAATTATAATCTCTTTTAAATTTTTGTCCATAAGCCACTACCTTCTAATCACTCATTTTTTCATTTTACATAAGTAGTATGTATGGATTTGTTTTTTACAATAAAAAAGGATAAGAATCAACTGAATGACTCTTATCCTAACTTAAAGCTTACGGTTTTATGCAGAAACACTAATGTTTGTATCATACATGACACAATTAATGCCTCCACACAAAAGTGGACCAGGAGGGACTCGAACCCGCGACCGTCCGGTTATGAGCCGGATGCTCTAACCAACTGAGCTACTGGTCCTTACTCCACAATTACTAAACTCTTTGTTTCTTTAGATACATTATTATTATGTATTGTTTTTTTTGGAATAACTATAAAAATTAGCAAAAAATAAAAATTGTAATAATAAAACTTAACATGCTTATCACATGAACGAGTAAAAAAATCCCACTTTTTTTAGTTTGTGGGCATTTTAGTGCAGCTATTCCTAGTACTAATATGTAAATAGAAATAATAAACTCACTGGAAATAATAATTATATCCTTCCAGTTCTTCTAGTCTATTAAGTATTGGCTTTGCATTTTTAGTCCAAAAAATAATGCAATCAATAACCTCTTTATTTAAAACTATTTTTGATATTTTTTCCGGATACATGGGATTCCTGACATAAACATATCCATCTTTCAGACGGTTAAAAAACCAATCCGAATAAAATGCCGGAATATCTGTTCGTCTGCTTACACTTAATATCATCTTTTTTCTCCTTTTGCTATTTTATAATAGTATGCTTATAAAAAATGTCTTTATATTTAAAAAGCTGAATTATCTTACCTATATCTAATACATACTTTCAGTAAAAACACACCAGGAGGAAAAACATATGTGGATCGAATATCATTGTACTGGAAAGATGGAATTGAAGGGATCTAATCCAAAAGTGTTATCTCATGTCGCAAAGTTGATTAATGATTTCTCAGATAGCTATGATCCGGATGCCATGCCTGATTCCGAGATTGATTTAATGCCTGAAGGATTATGTAACTGAAAATTTACGGAGGATGGAAATTTTCTGCTCTATTCCTCACATGAGGGCTTTATGGACACTAAAAACTGGTTTGATTATATTAACAAAACCTTCATACAGCCAAATCACTTATATTTGGAGGGATATTTATTCGGCTATGCTTGTGATTATGAAGATGTTGTTGATTTAATAGTAGCCAGCAAAGGTTCAATCGAATATGTTTCAATTCCTTCACTATATTATAGCGATGAAGAATATGAGGACTATGATGAGGATTGTGACGAATATGACGATGAGGATGATGAATACGATGATGAATATGATGATGACGAATACGACAGTTATGGACATCAAGAAAAGGAAAAAAAGATTCACTATCTTGAATTAAAAGAACAATATGATAGAACCATAAAACATAGGTTTAAACATCCTGATGTAGAAGTATTAGATCCTTATGGAATATATTACTGTATGATGCATACGTTTGAGCATCCTTCACATAAAGGTGCCTATTCTGCTGGTAGATTTATTCATCTAAATAAGAATGATGAAGAAACAATTATTGATAGTATAGAAGCCTATGAAGCTCTCGACTTCAATCCAATTTATGATTTGATAGGTTTTATAAAAAATTAAAAGGCGGTTTCCGCCTTTTTTATTGTAAAAGAGGCTATAGCCTCTATATAATAATTTCATAATCTCCCATCAAATAATCACCTGCATCCAGACAATACGGGTTCGGCTCCATCTTATGTTTCAGACAGAAATCAGCCATTTCCTTTGTCTCAACTGACTGGACAACTATCTTTTTTATCCCTTTTTCTTTACAGAAAGTCCTTAAATACTCATATATTTCTGTCATCGTTCCCATTCTTTTGTTTTTAAATGCGACTCTCGAAATGGTTAATTTTATGTCTCCTAGGAATAGAATCCGTAATTCCGTTTCCGATTCATAATCACGATACCATATAGAATTAAATGATTCGGTTATTTCTAAATCACCTGGATTTTTACGCTCGATTATATTTTTGATATTTTGTTTGTCTTCTTCTGAAAATAGGACTTCTAATGGATTCATTTTATTTCTCCTTTCTTATATCGCAACCGGTAAGGCCTCAGCAGCCATGACATTGTTAATGATTTGAATGATTGAGTATAATTGAATGTTGTTTAAATCCGTTGAATATTCATCATACGTTTCATATGAATGATCACAATCAGAAAAGACATAACCTTTAGATGAAACATATACATTTTCTTCCATATTGTCATCAACATAAAAGGAGTCAATCGTATCTGATTGTATTCCTTCATAACCAGAAAGATATGCGTTGCCTTCTTTAATTAATATTTTTCCAAACTCCAACCCGGTTTCAGCAAATCTACCCTCTTTTTGATTAGAATAATATGGAACATGTGAAAATTCCCTATATGTTTTTTCTCCATTTCCGGATGGAATTGATCAACCGAACAGGATAAACCAAACATACATTCTTCCATATACTCACTATAAGCATACATAGATCGATTTTATATCAATGTCGTTCTTTTTGCAATATTTTAATGTTTCTTCCATGAATGGAATATTAAGACTCGTTCAACTGATTCTATATCATTAAATATCCTTGGAATGAGTTCAAATGGCATATCCATGTCTTGTGAATCACCTCTTAAACCTCGCGGCGAGAACATTGGTGTTTAGCTATATCCTTCCCACTGCCGGGCGAATTCGAGACTTGCACTCGTTAGAACGTGCGCCCGCCGGGCGCACTGATAAAAAAGAGGAATATATCCTCTTTTTGTAAATATCAGAGTTTTTAAAGCACAAGAATACAATTAAAGCGTGCTTGTACTGTATGCATATGTCCTGAACCATCAGAGTTGGATGTTGCAACCAATATACAGAGAGGATTCCTGTGGACTTCTGTTGACGGGTCTTGGCACATATCAAGCGCTGGGACAAGATAATCACATACGAATTGAAACTCAATCATGTCAAGGTCTGTGCAAAGAACGATTCCTTTCCTCTTAATCGCCTCAAGAAATTCTGTACGAAACAGATTTAACTGCTCAGTAGAATTTAATTTTTTCTTATCATGTCCCATTCCCTTAGAAAATTTGAGTAAGGTTACTGGTAGGCTGGTTGTTTTTTCTAATGTTATTTTGAGTTCATCCTGATAATCGCCTAAAAGTAATACATTTACACTGTTTCTTCCAGAAAGGGAGGATATATTATTGCCAACAGGAATTTCTGATTCGATTTGATTGATACAGTAAGATACTTTTCTGTTGATTGTCTCTGCAATTTCTGTAGTTCTTGAGCTGCATACCTGTAAGTTCTCTGCTTTTTTCATATTATTAAATCCTCCAATCATCTTTATTCATAACTATTATGTTTTAATTTTACTCTTTTAACTCCTCATATAATGTTATTATTATTTTCCTCTATAGTCAAGCATGTTTAAGCTTACATAAATAAATCATGAAAAATCCGCTTCATAATCACTGATGATTGGTTTCTGCTTGTATGTATATTCTACTTTTCCACATTTCTCACAACGTCTGCTCCAACGTGGTACATTTTCTTCTCTATAGCCCTCTGGTTCTGACCATATATCTGATCCTTGTACTATCGTTTTACAACCATACGGAACCATTTTCTTTTCAGGATTATAAATAGTTGATTCCCACACATGCGAACATTGTTTTTGTTCTCTTTCTATTAGAGCGAGTTTCAGTTTGTATTCTCTCTCTATTTCTTCCCTTTTATCATACATAAATATGACCTCCTTTATTGTTTTTTCTTCTCTTAATACTTTAATAGTATGGTGAAAAATTATAGGGTTATATGATAAATATTTTTGTCAGAACTATATAATCTATGGTAAAATTATTATGAGTCGTTCTTTTGGAGGTGGATTATGGAAAAACACATTTTTTGTAACTTGGATTTATTACGTTTAAACCTTCCTGTGCCAAACATAAAAACAGTTTGCCGTTCCTTTGTAAATTATATGAAGGAAATTAATAAGGATACGGATACCTATATTTATTTCGTTAGTAGGAATAGAAATGATTTGAATGATGCCAAAGAAGCTTATACAGACAGAGGCTATCATGGTTTTAATTTCATCCATCGTATCACAGCAGGTGATGCAGTAAGAAGACGGAATCATCAAAATCAACAATTCATATTTATAAGTGGAAAAGATGTAGATTTTCACCTTGCAGTGAATTCACAATCATTATTTATCGTGCCTGACTGGATTCCAAATGAATCTTCAGCAAAGAAATATGGTGTCGTTGTTGATACACCTCTGCAATTATTTAAATTCATCAAAACACTGTATAATCAACAAAGCTGGTTCGCAAAATCAACCATTGAACCAGGTATAACTGCCCTGTCTTTGATGGATGCCCGTTATAGGTCCAAAACTTATACAGAGAATGAGCGTGACATGATAATTAACTTTGAAAACCTATTAAAAAGAGGAAGGAGCCGTAACTACTATGATATCCTTATGTATCATTTTCTGGCTGGAATGACTAATACTACTCTTTTTGATGATATTGAGTTGTTTGGGATGATTCCTTCATCCGATTGTTCCTTGAATCCTGACTTATTCAGTTTTATGCATCAGGTACGTGTCATCAAGAACCGGCATATCCCAAGAAATATACCTCATGGTGAAAACATACTGTTACGTATGGTTCCTAAACAAAAAGCCCATGAGAGCTATCGGGCCGATGAACGGGCCAACATGGGTGCGATTGACGAATTTAGAACGCTATGTGTTAATCCTGATTTCAAAAATAAGATTGATACTTTGAGGCGTGAAAATCGGCTTAATTTATGCATATTCGATGACTATATGACACATGGAAATACCTTTAATGCTGTAAGGAATCTATTTGAAGCCTTAGGTGCCAATAAAATGGTTTTTGTGTCACTGGGTAGCTTCAAGCAGCCATTCCGCAAAAAAGATTATACTATCAATGGGTCCGTTTACAATATTGGCTATACTTACTCACTGATTCGGTCATCTATAAAATACTTTGATTACGATGATAACGCAAAGTATGAAGTGGATGAGTTATATGATATTTTCAATCAAGAAGATTAGACTTTCATAGAAAATAGACATGAAAACTTGACATGACTAAAAAACCGTTTTAAAATTGATAGATTGAGTGGAAAAAGTATTGATAAGGAAGGTAACTGACATTGGAAAATCTTAGGAATAGATTGTCACAGGTTTTGAGTGATTATTTTCAAGACATGCATGATTTTGATACAAATAAGCTTACCGATTATCTCATGGAGAATATAGATGAATTAAAAGAATTAAAAAGAGCAGTGGGAAGTAAGGTAAGAATCAAACGTGATTTGATTCCAGAACATCTTTATGGTGGTGTCGGATTAGAAAAAGACATGCTTCAATATCTTGGTAAAGAAGCAACCATCACGTATCATAATCATGAGGAAGATTGCGCTCCATCATATTTATTGGATATTGATGATTCATTCTGGAGCTGGAGCGAGGAAATGCTGGAAGATTAAGAATAAAATACACCATATAATGATAAAATCAAAATAGTTATATAAGCAGTGTATTCGACAATTTTCAATAGATAGGAAGTATTTACATGGATAGATATTACATTGCTTTAACTGAATTAGGATTACCAAACGAGATTGTGCTGAACCTGATAAGGGATTACGATAAAACTATACTCTCCTCCTTTTTTGAGGGTAATATTGATGTCTTATCTTCTAATCTACAATTTTTGCCAGTTCGGGATTTATTAAATGATAAAATAAAGCAGGCAGAATCATTGGAAAAGGCCGATAAGATATTGATGATGAATCAGGAAAATGACATTCACACAGCAATCTACTCACAGGATGGATATCCAACATCATTAATGCAACTGTCCAACCCACCAGCTATTATTTATTATAAGGGTACACGGCCAGATTTGATATGTCAGAAAGCTGTGGCATGTGTAGGCACACGTAATTCAACTTTATTCGGGTTTAACGCAGTTCATTTTTTAGTTCCACAACTTGTAAACGAAGGATTCTCTATTGTTTCTGGACTTGCTAATGGGATTGATCGTTTATCCCATATTTCATGCATGACAAATGGAGGGAAAACCATTGCTGTATTGGCACACGGACTTGATATGGTCTATCCTGCAGCCAATAAGCAACTTGCCAATGATATCTTAACTGCTGGAGGAACATTGATGTCAGAATATCCAGTTGGGACGCCTCCGGTAAAATATAGGTTTGTTAACAGGAACCGTCTTATTGTTGGTCTATCACAAGCTACTGTGGCTATGGAATTTGCACTCAATAGTGGGACGATGCATACCATTGATTTTGCTTTGGAACAAAAATGTCCCGTTTTCTGTCCTAATCCAGGTGATAATATAAAACCATCCATATCTGGCCTTAGTCCTTTGATTGAGACTAAAAAATGTGATGTAATTGATAAAGGCATGGATTTTGAGAAGGTGATTTTGGCAGCCGGTTTCAAACCAGAAAAGCAACCATTACCTCCTCATTATGTTATGGAACAATATTTAAAAGCCCTCATTTTTGGAATTAGTAAATCCATGCTAAGGAAAACATTAAAAGATATCGGTATGAAAAAAATACCTATGAATTCCAATCTTGATGAATTGTTCCATCATGTACTGGAATATATTGATGAGGCCTCTCTCACACTTGGAACAGTCATTGGTGTTTTTATTTCCAATATGATTTTACCATCTAAATAAAAAGAAGGGTTTACGCCCTTCTTTTATTGTTGCCATCATAGCACATAGGTATATTCTTGTGTCCGCCCATTGAATAACAAATTTCGCAGATGAAAACTATCTATATTGTCCGTATTGCTTGGTTGGCCAAATTGTTTGTACCGTTCCTGAAGCGGAATATTTAAAACATTCAGCGCCTCTTCACCCGCGACCATCGCATCTGTAATCATATTCCGCGCTTCATCTTGATTATAATTATGCTGAATCTGATGTGTATTGGGATTTGGATATTTGTTTTTATATGCTGCCTGCATTCTTCGAAGTGAGTTATTAGATATTTCCAAATCAGGTATATATTCTTTTTTTCTGTTTACTAAGGTTCTATGATTCATATACCTTTCATCCAAACCTCCATTCATTTCAGCAATGGCATTCAATGAGTATTCCGTTAGTTGTTCTGCACTGGCACAAGCATCATTATAGTCACCTCTGACATATTCGTCACGCATGCTTCTTGCGCTGGAACAGATGCGGCCATAATAAGCCATGGCTTTTTTCTGCTGCTCTTGCGGCTGTTGTTGTTCTATCACATATGCGTGATTATTCATTAGATACATATTTTCGTACATAGCAGCCTCCATATCTCATATATTTTCCGCATGTTATACATCAACTATAACTCACAACATCTTTACTGTCAATATTATAGCTTTTGTTGCTGCTTATATACTCTCTTTTATCCATTTATATATTTCGTAGGGTGTTCCTTCTCTCTTTTCTTTATCGTTGCTTGCAGCTAATAATGTTGAATCAGCCCTGTGTATCTCCGTTATTTTGAAAGAATCCACCATAATCACTCCTTTTTCAAAAGAAAACGCAATGTTCTCAAAAAATATATATGCAATTCCAGTCAGTCCATCTGCAATTTCATCCTCATACTTCACAAATTTCAGGAATTTTGAAAAAGCATCTATAAGGGAAGAAGATGCGTCTTCGTACAACCTCTTTGATTCAGAATCAATCAAATCATATACTCCTTTTTTAAAATTTCAATCTCATCTCCATACCGCTTGTTAATTTCATATACACACAGCCAGTATACCCGCTTTGCTTCTGCATTCTGCGCCCGGTCCCTGCCACTGAACATAAATAAATCCAATAGTTCCTCTTGTGACAAACGCTGTATATCATCTGGGCTTTCATTGTATGGGAACATATCCCATTGAGTTAGTTTAGTAATCTTGTCATTTTCAATCCTTACATGGTATATAACATTTTGATATTTAATTTTACATACTCTTATATACTGGTTATCCTGAGCGTATTCCTTATTCGTTACAATTGTTCCATGCTCTAGTAAATCTTTATGATTTATTTCTTTAGCCATTTATTTTCTCCCAATACTGTCATTATAATCCAATTTTACCAAACACACGTTCTGTTGTCAACAAAATAAAAAGAGAACATTATGTCCTCTTTTCGTCTAATAAATTCTTATATAAATTATAAATCGGATAATTATTAAATAGTTCATGTTCTTCTGAAGTCATTTTGTTATAGTAGAATTTAGCTTTTTCTTTTTCTTCCAATAAAATATTGATTCCACACAGAAGGCCGGCATCATCCGTCTCAATATCTTTTAATGCTATAATATCATCTTCATTTAAAATTCCTTTTCTTTTTCTTATTTGTAATTGATTCATAGTGGTAATATAAGATTGAGACGATTCTTTTTTTATTCGGTTCAATTGATAATCAGCCAAATCTAACAACTGTATATCTTTATTAATATCATAGGCATTGATTAGCTGAAGAACGCTCTCATTAAGAGCACCAGTTGTATATTCATTGACTTCTGACTGGTCAATTTGTTTTCTTAAAAAGTCATAATCAAATTCATACATATTCGCAAAAATATCTCCAGGAATATGATGGAATGATGTCACTTTGTAATATTCCTTTTTTTCATCGTTAGAAACCAAAACCTGATATTTGCTTGTGTATACAGAATTGATGATTGTATTTTTACCATCCACATCATTTTTAATGATTATAGTCGGAATATATTTATTTTCAATCTTCCAATTGAATTTACTTAATTCCGGCAACTGCTTATCCATACGGCCCATCATAATGTCTGCTAATAAAAGTATTTGCCGTAAATCATCTCCTTGTATTTGTGTGAACGGCTTGTCATAATTGAATTCAATCATAGATAACGCTTCATCCATTTCTATATAGTGCTGTAATGACTCATTTAAGTCATCTGGTATTTTAATGTTTTTGCATGTAATCATCCATTTGCCTAGATAGAACTGCTCCTTCTTCATCACATCATAGATAAAATCAGCATCATTTCTTAACTCTTTAATATTGGATGATGGTATAATTTCCAATATACCTTTTGTTAAATTAATTTTTAGGTTCTTACCCAAAAACAACATATTCTCTTTTTCTGAACTTACTTTAATTGTAAATTGATTATAATATACAGTATTATTGACCGTAACATTCTGGCAGACTATTTTTTTAATATATATCCTTCCTTTATCAGTCCACTCAAGCGGCAGTTTAAAAGGATTTCCTTCCATGGTCGCATAAAAACATATATCTCCTGAAGCATATCTCATTAAGAAGTCATATTCTGATTCACAGCCCACAATGGTTGCACTCAAAGTTTTTACTTTGTCCAGATTCTTTAATGGTATTGTATTCTGTACTATCTGTCCAACACCAAATCCCTGTGTCTTGCTCTCGTTACTAAATTGTTTCATTATACAATATAAATCTTTTGGATTTTTATTTAACTTTGTAAAAACTATATTTATTTCTTTCTGCTTTTGCTTCGCTCGCTCTAAGTAACTTTTTATCTTTGTTGGGAATAGCGATGAGTAAAATACTTCTCGTTGTCTGTTATCACTGGTCATAAATATCTGAAAATATATAACACCTCTATCATTGAAATATATAGTTAAATCCTCTATACTTACATGGTAAGATATTCTCATTTTATTGATATATGATTTATTATCATCTATATGACCCTTTATTTGTACTGGTATTTTATCATCTAAATTTCTTTTATTAGTACCCGCATTGTTATTCTTGAAAATCCATATGTAACCATCCCAGGCCATCTCCTTGTCCATAGAATTAAAACTGCAATCCATTGTGGGATGTTCAACAATTATATTCTCTAATGCATTTAAGGCCCGGTTCTCGATTTTTGAGGTTGAAAGCATATTTCCTCCTAAATAATTTGTTATATATATTGTATCATTAGCCATTGGCTAATTCAATACAATCGTTATATACCTCTATTGTTTCATATATTCATCATGCATGCTAAAAGAAATTCAGGCCATAATCTTGCGGATGTATTTATTTAACAAAAAAAGTACCAGAAGGTATTATCTAGTACTTTTCCAAATGTGAGGACCTGTCATTCATCAATCTTAACAGATTCCTTACTTTATTATTCTTCTTGGTTTTCCAGTTCTTTGCGTTTATCTTCAAGATCTTCATCTACACTCTTCTTTAAAGGTTTCAACATATATATAATAACTTTATTTTCGGCCTTTTTCATTTTTAAATCCAAAATGAAATTTTCATTATAATATGCTAAAATTTCTTTTGCATCATCCAATGTCCCTGAAACTTCTTCAACAAACTCTTTTTCTTTTCCTGTATTATCATATACGACCGTTCTTATTTTTTTCTTCTCATTTAAAAGCAACACCATCTGTTCTAATTTATTTTCCAACATATCATATCTTGTAATCTTAGAACCAGCCATTTTCAGATGCGTATCGCTCCCTTTTATTTGATCTGTAACATTAATCATAATTTGCCTCCCAAATATATTCTTACTAAAATAATGAGAGATTTCATTGAGTGTAGTAGGAAATCTAAAATTATTTTTTTAAAATAATTATGTAATTAATAACGATTTCTATGGTTGACTTTAGATTCCATCAATTATAATATATTAAAAGAAGCAAATAATTGCTATTTAAATAAAGGAGCTTTTATGGGACTATTTAATTGGGAAGATTTCTTTGACACTGATAAGATAGCTGTGTCTTGTAAGACGGAAGAAGAAGCCAGTGATTTCATTAAAGAAGCATGTAAAAATCAAAAATTCAAGGATCGTTGGTATCATTATGGAAATACAGTGGATGATACCGATTGGTATTGCTTCCAAGATGAAACTTGTTATATTAACTGTGCATGTTTTACTTCTTTGTTCACTGCACGCAGTCAGGGCTATGACATTGTTAACTGGTCAGACTTCATGACAAATATAAAAAATCCTTATAACCTAAAAGAAAAGTATCTTAAATCTGGCTATATTGTAAAGCTACAGGACAATCGAACATCCCTAATTCTACTTCATGAAAACGTGATATATTTACTTGATTCCGATAACAGTAGCTATGTAAAGTTCAATGTTGAGGACTATGATATTAATCTTATTAATTGTGCAAACCCTGATCATACTATTACAGAAATCTACAGCCAAATAAAAGATACTGAAAGCGTAGAAACTGCAATACCTATTTGGTCAAGATAACAAAAAAGGGTCATCTGACCCTTTTATTTATCAATAAGTATCTTATTGATGTCATCAACAGTAATGTCCATTATATCTGCTATCTGATTAGCAGACATTCCTTTTTTATACATTTTTAAAATCATATCATAAGTAGCTTGTTTCATACCTTGCTGTATACCCTGCTGCATTCCCGTCTATAATATTATTAATTTTAAATAAGTATTCCTTTTTTAGCAGGGATATCTTTTTATTAACTAGCTGTACAAGAAAAAGGCCACTAGGGCCTTTTATAAAATAATTTCCTTAAGTTCTTCTACACTCAAACCATAATCTTCTGATAATTTCTCTATAGGCACTCCAGCATCATACATCTTTTTTAGTTTTTTGATTGTATTTAACATTTCAAGCTGTCCCTGCTGTATACCCTGCTGCACTCCCTGATTATATCCAATTTCTTTTGTACGCTCACTAAAACTAATCATCGTTTTTGCCTCCTTCTCAAGGGAAGTTCCTGCATATCCTAACTCATGTAATTTGTTAATCTTTTCATTCCCAGGTTTGTTTCCAAATAGGGCATATAACAAATCATACATCTTGTTGTCAGGTGCGTCTTCTTCCTTTCCTAATCTTATTATGACAGACTCCATCAGATTATAATCTATCTCTGGAATTGTCACTTCTCCTAATACATCCTCTTTTACCGTCTTAAACCTGCTGATTGTGTTTGATACATATTGTGGTGGATCGAAACAAATCCAAATCGAGTATACTTTGTATAAGTCATTGTAATTCATCGTTTCGGCTTTGCCATCAAACTCTGCAGATAACATCCTTGCACAGTAGAACATAGCACGTTTACTGATTGGATACCTTGGATTATAATCCATTTGAGCTTCCATATCAATCTTCAGGTTAATCTGAATTGTTTTGCCTTTTTTCTTACGCTTGTATTTTTGTTCTTGAACTTCCACAGGAGCAGTGGCTTCAAATATTACGTCATATTTGATAATCCCTTCATTGACTGTGGAATCTTCTTCTGACGATCCAATGATTTTGGTATGGTTTGTTAAGTTCCTTGACACCGCAACATTATCCATAATGCTTTTGGGCTCAATATACTTAAATGCAATGTCATGTTCAGATACGTCTTTGTATTCCGGAACAACTGCTTTTAAGATATTCGCAAGGAAATAACGGTCCTTCATCACTTGCTTGCTGGATGCGTCCTGCTTTACTTCATCCGAAGTTTTAACAACATCTTCTGTGCTGCCACTTATGTTTTGTGTTTCATCCATAGTGTACCTCCCGAAAATAAAATAACAGGAAGCACATATACTCCCTGTTTTCTATAACAGAGAGCATTTTATCTTTTGCTCTAAATATCTGTTATACTATATATTATGCGGTTCTTAATTATATTATAATACAAAGCAATTTATGTTTCAATTATATTTCTCTTAAATTTTCCAAACACAAAAAACAGGGCCTAAGCCCTGTTTCTTATTTGTTTATTAGGTTATCCTTGTAGATTGTTGCTTCTACTTGAGAATTCATGTCTCCATTGATATAGTAGGTTACTGCATCTGAATAGACTTCGATTGCAATTGGTTTTGTTCTGGAATAACCAGTCGGCGGCTTTAATTCTGCCAATACATATACGCCTGCTCCAATTGGCTGTGGTGTTACAAAATATCCAGTATTCTGATCGTGATATGATTTTGTTTCGTTTTCTTCGTCCACCATGTTAACATCATTTGTTGTCGTATAAACCGTCATATCTCCTGTCTTTGCTCCGGTCTCGTCATATAGGATAATCTGTTCTGATTCAAGACATACTGGAGTTCCTGCAGGTACCGTTCCTGAAAATTGATTTGTTTCTTCTCCGAATATTTTTGTATATGGTTTTATATTATCTGCACCCATTGCCTTAAGGAATTCATAAGTCCCTGTTATCGTAGTGTCCTTCAGGTAGTATTTTACATTTCCTATTTTTGTTGTCTCTGGCGCACCATTTGCAATTGCTTCATCCACCTCTTCCTGTGTGGTGTACCGGCTGGCCGCGTAAAGGCCAAATACAGCTCCATCATGTAATATGTTTTCGCCTGTTTCGGAATCAAGTTTTTCTATCCTTAATTTCAATGTATAGAAGGTATTCCTAAATCCCATATCTGCAAGTCCTTCGAAAGCCTCTGCATGATAGCTTTCTAAATCTACTGGTGTTATAACGGACCATGGAACTAACATGGATGCATATTTTCCTTCATACGCTGTCTGGATTCCAGTCATTGTGTTAATGTTATCATCAAAATAGAATCCGGATGGGTTATTATCATCCCTATCTGCTCCATTAGGATACTGTACATTATCTGCTGTTCCAGAATGTTCTGATATGGAGCCATAATTGTATCTTTCTTCTATCGCATCAGCAGCATACTTCGTTCCATTTGCGGCTGTGACAGATGCGTTCTTGTCATCTGCAAAATAGTGACTGTTATCATTTGCACCTTCTGCTGAAGTAACATTCTTTCCATTTACTTTATGGATTGGATTATAATAATCCTTTAGTGGATCTGATGTCTCCTGTGTCACAGAGAAACCATCATAATCATATGTCCCACCATTATATGCAATTGTAGAAGTTAATTTATCTATATCAAGTCCATATTTATAGATTTCGTAATCTCCATCATTGTTATGTGCCCTTATTACATAGGATCTCAAGTCATCTGTGTGGTTTTCTGCCCATTCCTCATTAAACCTGATATAATAATCCTTTGCCAATTCTTCTGGCGTCAATTCAGCTTTGTAGAAGTATGTTTCATCATAATTATCAAATGTATCATTTGATGAATTACCTTCATAGACAGCTGGCAGTGTTACCTCTTTTGGGTTATCTGTCTTGTAGTTCTTATTCGTAAAGTCGTTGATGGTTCCGTCAATCCGTGTTGGCTGCTGTTCTACCAATACATATGTTCCATATGGCAGATAGGAAGAAATCGCATAATAATAGGATTTTTCTGCATCTGTTTCTGATACGTTTAGTGTGGTGTAATCATTATCAGCACCACCATTTGCGTCTGTATCCCACTCAACGGCATAAATCGTGTCTAAGTCATTGTCATAGAATGGCTTTAAATAATTGACCGCTTTAATCAGGGCATTATGAAGTGCAGTATCGTAAACTTCCTCTGCATAAGTTGGAGTTGTAATAGCTTCATCCTCGTCCTGTCCATTATTCTGTACCAACTTGGCTACTTCATCCTGTAAATAGTAATCAATTGCGAACTGCCTTACTGCATCGGAGGCTTCTGCATTCTCATGAGCTAAAGTAGATGTATTCTTAGCATTTTCTGTATTCTCATTATTTGCTGTTCCATTATAGTAATCACGTTCTTCTCCATTTTCTTTGTAGATATCTTCGCGTATCCACTGGAATGGCTTAAAGGATGTATCTCTGTCTCCGCCTGCTGTATTGTCTTTATCAACACCATCCGTATTTTCTATGGTATGGTCTGGATCCGCATCATCCTTCTGGTATTTTTCATATAATGTCTCAAACCAGTTCTGTCCAGGATAGTTCTTGTCAGATGAATGCATATCATCATCCCACTTATCTGTATTTGCGGCATTTATAGCATCAAAGAACTTCTTGTAATTGTAAGTCTGGATTTCCCTTGTCTGGCCAGCACCATCTTCTACTTTGCTTGTTGTCATTTCAAGGAGTCTTGTATAGCCAGTATTCTGTCCCTCGTTGATTCTATCCGTTTTCTTTACATTGAAGTTATTTCCGTCATAGCTATATAGTGAAGCATTCGCTCTGATTGCCTCGCCATTTGTACCATCCTGTGATGTTGTAAATCCAACAAATTGTCCAACATTCTTTGTTTCACCTGTTTGTGGGTCATTGTATATGGCCCATGTATTGTTCGAATTATCACCTGTCGTAGTGGAACTTGTGTTATGTTCAACCTTTGTATAAATCTTTTGGACATTGGATGATTGTAAGGAATCGTCTTTTACTAACTGTTTTTCAGGAAAATCAATTGTTCTATCTCCACTTCCATCCTGTGCTGTCCTGGTCCAGTTGAATGTATCATAATTGCCATCACCATTGGTATCGACATAATTTGGTGTCAGGACGTTACCATTCCTATCAAGCCATACAATGTTCCCATCATTATCACGGTAAAGCCGCTCAAGATTTGATTTGAGATAGGCTTTGAATCTGAAGTTATCTACTTTTTCAGTTGTTTCAGCATCAGAGGTTCCTCCGATCAGGCTGGTCAACCAATCTGTCACTTTTGTATACCATCTGTTATATCCATCTGCTGATAAGTTTTCCTTATGGACTGCTGAATAGGTATCATGTGCATAGGAACCATCTGGATTCGTCTGGATATCCTTAATTACTTTAATCTGCTGTCTGATTGGCCGTTCCATTACCTTAATTGGGTTTAATCTTGTTCCTTTTCCTGGTAATGTATTTCCATCCTGGAATGTATATTCATCATTTGGATATGTTAAGACCGCGTCTTCAATATAACTGTTTTCTCCAGCTAATTTCTTGTTTTCGTAATCAAGATATGCAAATGCTTTTGCTCTCTTCACATATAATTCATAAGTACCTGATGAAATCCTATCTCCGGCAACATAACTTGCGTTGGATGGTAAGTACTCAATTTCTTCCTGTGTCAGGATATGGTCAGCTTCTGGGACGACTGCTTTGAATTCTAAAGTCTTACTATCAGTTGCATCTGTATAATTCTGTCCAAACATATCGGTATCTGGCATGTCAATGTGGATGATATATTTTCCATTTTCATACCTTGATGGTACTTCATGCCAATCCTTTTGGATTTCTGTGAATTCTTTATCTACATAAACTGGTACAGATTCTGTATCCTGTACCGGGTTTCCGTTTTTATCATGGATTGTATCTCCAATCTCATAGCATTCATATACGGTCTGCATTTTTGCAGATAGATTACCGGAATCATCGATTGTCACATCAGGAACTAGGGTTGCACTGACTCTGATTACTCCTGCTAAAGAAGTTCTCTTGGCTATATTCATGTATGCTCCGAAGGCATCACCATTTCCATCAGATGTATATGGCACGTAGACAACATAAGGCTGTAAATCAGTTCCACTTGCGTCAAAGTTCAAGCCTCTGTATATGATGGTATCTGTTTCAAAATCCGATCCAGCAACAGCAAATCCGTCTGGATTGAGCGGACATGCGGCATAAATATAGATTGTATAAGCATCAGCACTTTCTTCAATCCTGTCAATACCACCAAATGCCCAATATGGGTGGTCCATATAGTACTGAACTAGATTGTAAATCATATCTCCGACCGTTAATGGATTTCCAGAACTATTTGTCTTGTTTAATTCAATGCTGACAATCTGTGGTCCATATACCGTCTTAGATGCATTTGAGCCTGGTGTTACTCCAGATACACCATATTCGTCATATTCTCCCTCTCTTACGCCTCGTGAGTAGATTGGGTATTCAACCTCTGAGTACATTGTCTTTGTTTTACCATTTTCCTTGTAGGTAGTCTTAGGTGTAGTCATTCCAGAAGTCCTTAACGCACTTTCAAGCTTTGCCTTTACAAATCGAATGTAGTAAGTAGAATCCTTACCCATAGTGAATTCAGTTTTCATTGTTTCAAAATCCGGATAAACGATATTACCTGTTCCATCGTCTTTTCCCTGGCCTTTTAGGGTTTCATCTATCTTGGACTGATTGAAGTTCTTGATTGAAGCAATTGGTAAATCTGAAATAAAATAGTTCGCTTCTTTTTCATAAGTTAAGTAATCATCACTTCCATCACCCTTAAGGATTGGAATTCCGGTTGTATCAGCTTTCTTATAGATTGGATTTCCATTTTCATCTACTTTTCCGACATTTTCATAATGGTCTAATACTGGATAAGTGCCAGTTTTTGTAGTGGCATCACTTCTATATATTTTCGTTCCCTCTGGTAAGTTTGTTAAGACAACATCGTAACCACCGTTTTCATTTGTACCCTTTGAAGTGACTTCATAGAACAATTCGTTTTCAAGACCAACACTTTCCTGGCCCTGGATATATAAGTTCCTGCTGACTGCGACAGAACCCTTTCCTTCATTTGTTGTTACATCAAGGGATGCTCCATTGTTTGTCAGTTCTGAATTCTTACCATTTACGGATAGTTCATATCCTTCACTACGTGATAATTCCTTGATATAGTATTCACCCATGAATAAAGGTCTTCCAATCCATGAATTCATATTATTTCCTTCATTATCATCATACAGTCTTTGTGAGTCTGCTCCTTTATACTGCCCGTCTTCTGTATAATCATCGCAGGTCCATGTAGTTCCTGTACCATCATTAAATGTCACATTTGGCTGAACAGACGTACTCTTTGCACCTTCCCTAAAAAGGTTATCTGGTGCGTTTGTGGCCCAGTCTGTTGTTTCAATCTTTCCAGTTTCATAGTTAAAGATACTTCCTGGTGCTTCTGTGATGGCCATAAATGATCCATTACCATTTTGGTCAGTCGTTGCTACTGCAACAAGGTTATCCTTTTTAAACACGATATCTGTTTTGCCATCCGGATGGACGATATTTTCGGATGCAAACAGTCCATATACCGCACCTTCTAACGTTCCATCTCCATTTGTATCGGCATATGAATCATAATCATCATTCTTTTCTTCTATTAAGTTGAAATCCTGTTTGTTGAAGTGGATCTCGCCTTCCGTTCTGTGGTCATATACCCTCCAGGCATTGCCTTCACCGTCCTGATTATTACAGTGGCTATAGTTATCATCTGGACCTGGTTCGATTGCTACACCACCAGTGAATTCATCCGTAAACGCTCTATCATAAACGGATAAATACATCTCTGAGTAACTTCCAGCGACATCAGCACTTGCAAACAGGCTGATACTTGGTTCATCAGCTAACTGTATATAAGCTTCTTCGTATGAGTCTTTTACATCGGTTGATAATTCTGTTATTTCATCCGATTCTTCTTGTACTGTTTCATCTTCATCAGAGAAGAATGATACTGAATAATCTTCATATTCATCGGTTGTTTCTTCATCATTGTTATCTTCTGTGTTAGCAATGGTTTCCTCTACCTTATCAACACTATCGATTGATTCAGTCCCATTAATATCTGTTGTTTCTTCCTCATTTATATCAGAAGCCGATTCATTGCTTGCTGCACTTGTAGGTTCAGTTTCATCATTCGTATCTGCTTTTACTGGCTTTGCATCAGATGGTGTTGCCAGATTCTCTTTTTCTTCTTCTTTTGTTTCTTTTACTTCCTCCTTCTTGGATTCATCATCTGATTTTGGGCTGAAGAACTGCAACGTATCCATGACATAGGAAGTCAGTACGTTTTTCGTGTTTGCAAAGAATCCATGGTCCTCTTCCACTTCAATGTTTGATGCTGTTGCAATATTACCTTTATATAAGCTGAATACGGACCTTGGTTTTTCCTCATTCATTGAGAAATTAGAGAATTCTTCTTCGCCGTCTCCCTCATCGGTATTTCCATCATCAAAATCATCTAAGCCCACATTTTCATTAATTGCGATATCCTTGCTGTACTCATTTGCAAATTTTGATTCTGCACCGGCTTCTGATGAATTAGTCGTGATTACTTCAATTGGTACATCGTCTTTATGTATATCATGTCTGATGTATCCTTCCCTTGCCCTATCCTCTATCCATGTATAACTGTATTCTAAGTTTATGAACTTTTCATATGTATCTTCACAATCCTGTTTACAGGTGGATTTTTCATAAGCAGTGTCAAGGTCAGCACTTGTTGTATTGCCACCATCTGGTGTGCTGCCTTCCTCTCCGCCAGATGTTGATACTTCTTCAATTACATCAACATTGACATCATCCATGATCCAATGGAAATGTACGCCATCACGCTCTTGTGACATAGCTTCACAATCATCCCGGTATGCCATCCATTGTAATGCAATCTCCATATTTGCTTCTTTCGCAGCTTCAATTTCGTCTTCATTTGTGATTTCACCTGTTTCTTCATCTTCTTCTGGTTCTGGAACAGATGTAAATGTGGGAGCTGGGTGCCCATCACAGAATGTCTTTTCATAATGATAATTTTTCTTTAAATCTTCTTCCACATGACCGTTACCATCTGTCGTATAGGATCCTACTTTCCTAAAGTCATCCCAAACAACCGGACTGCTTGTATATTTACTCTGCCAAGTGTCATCTCCACCTTTATACAACTCAACCGCTCCATCTCTCTCTAAATTCACTTCATCCTTGTCATCAAATCTCTCATATAATTCGAAGATAGAGTTTTCAAGAGGTTTTCCTGTCTCATAATCTTTCTTTTCAAGTTGCACGTTATAGTTAGATACCATTTCTTCTGTGTGACGGTAAATATTAAAATCAAGAGCTACATCTGGACTTTTTGGTACTTCTACCGGGTCTCCTAGACGAAGACAAGGATATACATATGTCATTTCTTGCTTATTAAAAGCTACAAATCTTTGATGTTGAGATGTTGATACCTTGCCTGGATTATGTGTACCACCACATGAATCACAAGTATAAAGTTTTAAAAATGAAGCAGCAAACTCAACAGGTGTATCATATCCAATTGCACCTGGGTCTGCAACTGAGTTTTGAGGTATTTCGAAATACATTAGTAATGGTTGAGGCTTATTCCCACCAGTAAATGTAAAATCATATGCCCAATAACCTTGTTGAGCAATCCACTTGCATTCCCAGCCATTAGCACCATTATTCATTGATCTCCACATCTGTAGTCCTTCATCAAAAACCATTAAATTACCACAGTTATTAAAAAAGTCTTCTGTCATTTCAATTCTATAATGCCCAGGTTCTCCATCAACTTTATACGCTTCATTTGTTTCCATATCTAAAGCAGCAATTTGGACCTGTTCTTTTGTTGGTTTTTCACCAGGTGCCACAACAATCTCATGACCGGCCACATCCTTTGGCCAGATACCTCTACCATTTTCTCCAGAAGTTGTTGCTGAATAAGATTTTAACCACGCATTACTTAATCTAGGTAAAGCCTGTGGATATTTTTTCCAATCATCAGAAGAAAATAGTGTATCTGGATTAGCCAACATTGACAAAAGTGGATCTCGGTCAATAAATTGCTGACCAGTTGCACCATGAAGAACCATACCAAGTTCTAATTCTGACATTTGTTTTAAAGTAATAGTGCCTAAATCAGGTGCATAGTTATGCCAAACTGAATCTTGGTATCCTTGACTAGCATAATTGGCCCAATAATAAGCGTTCTGTAAATCTTTTCGTGTTCCATCAAAGCTTTTTCCTTCTGTAATCCATGTAGCTATTCCTGCCCAGAATAGTTTTAGTATTTGCTCATCTGAACCTATAAGCTGATGTAATACTTGAACGTTATGGGCTAATGCTTGTTTGTATTCATCTGTTCCATAAGTATATGTATTCATATCTAACAATTTGTTTGTATAAACATCATTCTTTGACCAATAACCTGACGTACTAACATTATGGTTATCAATACAAATTCCATAGCCTGACGAAAAAGCTTTTGCTTCTTGTTTTCCAATATGCGGAATGATAGCCATCGTCAGCAATGTAAGCGATAACAGACCCGCACATATCTGTTTAAATTTAAGTTTTTTTAACATTGTTATATCGTAACCTCCTAAATGAAATTTTAATCGTCTAAATTAATAATGTCAGATGTAACAGAAATGCAAAATAAAAACTCATCAGAATTACAATCTAATGAGTTTTTATTTGTACCTGTATTGGATTATCTTGCATAATAAAAATAAAAAGGTGGTAGATATGATTAAAAAATATGTAATGACCCATGCAGATAAATTCAAAAATAGTATTCCAATATATCATTTAATCTCCATATTGGGTTTTATATCTTTTAATGCATTTAGAGATGAAATAAACTTGGGTTCTGTTCTTTTATTACTAATAGGAGAAATCATTGTTTTAAAATTAATGACTATATTGTCATCAAACTAATTTGCCTCATGAGATTTATCATATGCAAATACTATTATTGAAAACCATGTCAGTAAATTACTCACATTTTCATCTGATATAAATGGAATGTCGCATTTATATCTAACTAATAGACTTATCACAAATGAAATTAAAGTAAAGATAACTGTATAGGCCCATAACCATGTTTTATAATCAGATTTTTTTATTTTTAATTTTAGAGCTTCTATTAACTTTTTTGAACAGTAATCGGAATAACAAATTGCTAAAAAGAATGAAAATAGTCCCATAAAAAGTGCTAATGGGTGACTAGGATTTATGACACCTACAAACATAAGAACAATATACGCAAAACACATTAAAGGAAAAATGATTTTCTCAATCAATTGAGTAAAATTATATTTTTTCATCACAAATTTGCCAGTATCATCAATTATAAATTCTTTACTTTTGGTTAGCTTTTTAATTTCATTGCAATCAATATTATTCTCTTTTATTGTAACTATAAATGTTCGTTCCATCTTGACTTCTCCAATCCTATTTTTATTACTTATATCACAGAACCAGAGAATAGTCCATATGACCATTATATAAAGCCCTCCGTAGAGAGCTTAAATTTTTGACTTTTCATCTATATTGGATTATCTTGCATAATAAAAATAGAAGGTGAAGAGTATGATTCATAAAATTATTTTTTGGATAATGGTTATATTAACCGTATTTTGGATTTATGAATTTATAATGAATATTGTATTTTGGATAGGAGAGGAAGAAGATCGGATATTTCCATGGAAAGGTATTTCTATTATAATTTTTCATATGCTTATTACAATTTTTCTTTATTTACATATAAAGTAGATAGTGTTACAATGGGAAAAACAAAAGGAGAAAAATTTTGATAGACCCTATTGTAGTGTTAATTATTACATTTCAAACATATAAGAAAATAAAAGAAATATCTCAATATTATAATTCATTACCACAAATGGGAAAGTACAAAGTGAATTTTTGCTATCGCTTAGGAAAGATGCATGAAATAACTGCTAGTGCTGGACTTTGTATTTCTAAAAATGTATGGGTTAATAACAAGTGGGCACAGTTACTTATTCAAAATGATAAAGAAGTACAAAATGCTTTTTTGATAACACTGGGTCATGAGTTGGCTCATAAGGAAGGTGATTTCTCAATCATGCATTGGGCATATAAAAACAAGTTAGTTATCAATAAAGAAGACCGTAAGTTTGTAAATTGGGTTACAGAGGTTCATCATGATTTTGCAGCAGCAAAGAAAATGGCGGATTCTAGTAAAGAAAAGTTGTTAGCGTCTATGGATTATAAGATTAAATTGAAACCAGGCAATGAGGGATGTCAAACGCATCCATCATGGAAACAGAGAAAATCGTATGCAGAGATGGGAGCATTCAATAGAGAGCTTATCGATACTATTGCATTAAATACAGACTGTGCTAATATTACTTTGATTGAGGAAGTTTCTTGTTTTTATAAAGATATAATTTTAATAGACACCCATACAAAGAGAAGAGGATAATATGGACCGCACATTCTTAATAGTGTTGCTTTTCTTAGCAGCCTATTGAATCATGGTTATTGGTTTTTTATTGACAATATATGAAGTATTAAGTCCATTTACCCAGTGTAGTGGCCTTTTTTGTAAAGGTATTTTTCTGGCCTAATAAGCATCGCATACAAAATAAAACTCATCAAATTTTTTAATCTAATGAGTTTTTATTTGTACCTGTATTGGATTATCTTGCATAATAAAAATAAAAGGAAATTTGTGTATATGAGTAGGATAATTAAATTCTTAAAAAAATATAATATAATTATTGCTTCATTAATTATAATGTTGGCTCTATTTTTTATGGCCATTGGGTATCCAACAAAAAATGTTCTCTGTTTATGTATCTGCTTTGTACATATTTTTATTGGCTGTTATTTACTTTCTTTATAATTGGTTTTTACTAAAGTATAAAACTTGGGAATAAATATACACAATAGTAAGACTCCACTAATTGCATTGCTGAATGAATTTCTAAACCAATTTGAACCGAAATACCTGGAAATAATTGTTCCAAATATCGTTATTGCTAAAAGAATAGAAACCCTCATAAACAAAGGATTTCCTAAGTGTACGTCCCACGCAGGTGGGAGTGTTTCTTTAGTTATAGCATTCCAGTTACAGAAGACTTTTAGTAAGTCCCACGCATGTGGGAGTGTTTCTGTTTATTATCGGCTATTCTATGGTTATATATGTAAATGATTTGTTTAAATTACTTATTTCCTTTTTATTTATGCTATTTTGTTTCTTTGTAGGCATTATTATAAACGTAATTGCAAGTAAATTTAATCTTTAGTATAGAAGACGTTTTGCACTTTCCTTAAGTCCAAACAATTAGATATGAGGATTCATTTCATAATAACTTGATAAAAATAATATTTCTGAAAGGAGACAAAAAATGAAAAATCCATATGAACGGCCGATGGACCCACGGCCCAATATTTTCGGACTAAATAATCCGAGATTTTTCCTAAAAAAAGAATATACGATGAAACAATACCGTTCAGCATCGCCTAGAGAACGCCGCAACATGCTAGACTGGTCCAACGAAAAATGGAACGAATGGTGTAATCTATGGGAGCAGATAGCTGCTATTTTAAAACAATCTAACGGAGATATGTCAGCTATCCCTAATGAACTATCTGTTAAGTTTCATGGTCTGGAAAACATAGATATTTATTCTATCTCGGATCTACTTAACAAATAGCCTAAATATAATAATTTTTGAATCCAACGGTAGTTTCTTTTATAATTCTCATTTATCAAAAACCCTTCTAGTTTATCGCTTGTAAAAACATAGGCTTTGATGTCGATATTTCTGTTTTGGTATGCATTAAAAAGCCTATGTTTTCCATCAATAATATAATAAGTTCCCACATTATCAAGTTCCATTATTATGATTGGTTCTGATGAATACTGAAAATCCTCTATATCATGCTCTCCTTTCACATTATCTAAAAGCAATATAAATTCATCCTCGCCCATATATCCAATAATATCATTCATTAATACAGCCTTCGCTTCTAACTTGTTGTCTTTAATAAAATTCAGAATAGCATCAACGTCCCATTCTAAAACCACATCCAGAGCATTCATAATAACAATATGTTCTCTATCAATTTGTGTGTCAAAAATCATGTTACTTTGAAACATAAAGTTCAATTCACTATATTCGTCTCTTATTTCATAAAGTAATTTAAAATAATAATCCTTTTTATCTTTTTTGTTTATTATTTCAACCAAATATTCGAATATATCTTCCATACCCACCTCCGCTATTTGCATTTATAATAGCAAAGATAACTTTATTTGTCGATTAGTTTATTTTTTTCTTTTACCTTATTCAGTTGTAGATATTTTTTGTACTTATTTATAAAAGCATAATAAAAAGCCCTCTTTCGAGAGCTTTTTATTTTTATACTTTTCAATTTCTATGATATGTATTATAATAATCCTGTTCAAGATGATTCCACTTTGTGGATTAGAGGAACTGAAAACATTAGATTTTGGCAAGCAACTCTCTGGACTAAGGGTTTGCACGTCTTTGGAAGATTCATTCTTATGGGCTTTCCACAGGCGTGTAAACGTCAAAGAAAGGAGAACCGGGTCAATGAGTTGGATAGAATACATATCAGCTCTTATTGGTATTCCTGCAGGAACTATTACGATTGTAAATTTCTGTAAGGATTACATAAGAAGTAAAAAAGACTCAAAAAAAGACCCATCAGCTAGCTTGCCGGCATCTGATGGGTCTGATGGCAACTGCTCTAAATAGTTGTCGTCGTCCTTAGAGACAGCAGAACCATCGCTGTCTCTTTTTCAATTACATTATAACACTTAGCTTGAACGGCGTCAAGAATCGTGTTCTATATATAGTATGATAGAAAATTAATAGTAAGAACAAAATTATAATAAAAAGCCCTCCGAAGAGAACTTTTTATCTAGACCTTTAATTATTACTGATTATTGTAAAAATCATTTAGTCTATTGTAGAAATCATTCCGCTGGTCATAATCATAATATCCGGAATGAAAAGCTTCATCTGAAATAGTATTAACTAAATCAATACCGTTATTACTTCCGACATATCTATTTCCATCAGCATAGATATAATACCATGAATGATCTCCATTTCCTTTAACATCACATTTAAGACCCAGTGCTGTAGCCAGTGATTTTGCAGTCATTGCAAAATCTGTACACTGTCCCTTTTTGTTTATTAAAATAGCATAAATTGACTCTGTGCCAGTTCCACTTTCATATTCGGCAGATTCAATTACTTTTTTGATTTCCTGGGCTCGTTGATATTCTGACATATTTCTGAAATCCATACTATTTAACCAATTGCAAAACCAGTTATAGATATCTTGTTCAAGATTTTGTGCTACACCCAAATCATTTCTATAATATTCCATTTGGTTTGTTAACATTGCATGAATATTATTATCAACAATATATGGATTATTAACAATATCTCTATATCCAGATGTAAGCCTTAAGTTCCAAGCATCAATCTTGCCTGCCAACGGATGTGCTGGATCATAATTAGCGCTATGACCTGCATTACCTGTAGAACCAGTTGCCTGTGTCTGAACGACTCCGTTCACTGTCCAAGCTCCGGAAGAATCTACTGTATAACCATCCGGTGTGGTTGTATTGCTGAGCATGTAACCATTACCATCAAAGTAATAGCATTCTGCTACACCATCATTGTTGCCATCAATCCATTTCCAGGTGTTAGCCGGATAGGAACCGTTGTCTTCCTGATACCACCAACCAGTATTATCCTGCTTCCAAACAGCTGCAGATACTGGAATCGTGAGTGATAACATTGTCATTACTGCTAATGCCAGTGCTAAAAATCTTTTTGTTGTCTTCATAAAATCAATCTCCTTTTTTAATGGTTATCCTACTATTATTATAACCACTTTATGGAAATTGACAAGTAAATAAAACTCCTTCCTACAAAGATTTTTCACCATATTTCCTTGGTGCCAAAATCGCCTTACCCTGTTTCAAATGCCTTCAGAAATAAGGCAGTAAATGTTCTCGTCATCCTTGACATAAATCCCTAGCTCCCTCTATTTTTCACATTTTACTTTCTTGTGTTAAGCGTTTTCATTACTAGTCAATCCAAAGTCGTGCTGTAGGATTTTGTTTGGGAGACAGATTATCTATCTCCACGCGACTGTAACAATTATATAATGGTGAAAATGTATTTTATATAACTTACAATTTTACATTCACACTATTGTTTTTATAATGTAAACAATAAAAAAGACCAACCTAAGTTGGCCTAATGATTTTCTAATCATGCAAACATTTATATGATAAGCCTTATAAACATGTTCTGAGTTGTTTTTCTACATTACTAAAGGCATTTTTATTCTTCTTCATCTTCAATATAATCATCAGCAATAACGGAAATAGAAAACGTAGATTTATCTGCTTTAAATTCTTCTATTAAACTTTCTATAAATTTCATTATTCCAGAAGGATTGATTCGGGTTTCAATGTATATGTTATCTTTTAACGTTTCAGGTTTAATTATATTATCTGTGCTCCTGCTTATGTAAGGACGTTTAAATTTTGGTGTGTAAGAATAATCTCTATCAGCCAAAGTATCTAGTATCCCAGGATTCTGTTTATCTAATATTTTTACCATATCCAGTAACATCAATGTGAATTTATTTTGTCTGTATAATTCTCCATTAAAACTAAAGCTTATTAATTTCTTACCAGTGACTTCATTATAGTCGTCTTCCATTGTGATTTTTTTAATATATTCAAATTCTATACTTGGATCATCAATTTTATCAATATGATATCTTTTCATGATGATGCCTGCTAGCCTTTTACTTCTGTTTTTAATCACTTCTGCTGTATAGTCATGCTTATTTTTTTCTATGAACGTATCGATTGCTAAAGCCACTTCATATACGAATAATTCGTCTTCAGGCATTAATAGTCCTAACTTGTTCATCAAATTATTAAAAGCATCACAGTCATCCTGTACCTTCTCTATATCCGTTCCTAGTATGATTCCTTTCATTTTCCTGGTCAATAACCAATATGCCAGTCTTTCTAAGTTTAAAGTTCCTGGCCGATATATTTCATATTCTTCAATCTGTTCTTTTGTACCCACAAAATATATCGTAAAGTTGTATTCTTCATTTACTACATTCTCCATATAGAGGAAACCTGCCTGAGACACCCAATCCTTTAAAAATTCTATCTGCGATTTCATACTTTCCCTGGCTAATTGCCCATACTGTTTCATATATTACTCCTTTTATTATCTTCCTTCCATTGAGACACTTTTAGTTTATCTAACTGCCCTTATATAGTCAATTGTGCCGGAAAATAAAGTTTTTAGTGTGGTTCGATTTATCACCCAAGTAAATCGCATTTAAAAAGGACTATATTTGATACATAGCCCTTGTATTTTATTATCGGTTAACCGGTTCTGTTGGTTGTACTACCCTTCCCATAAAGAGGATATCATCGGTATCTGTATCTGATATTACAAAAACAAATGTGTCATTCGCTCTTACCATTTTAACTTTTTCTTCGATTTGTGCACTCATCATTTTCATCCCGATTCCAGTTGCTGCAGCTGCCTCTGTTCCTGTCTCGTTGGTCTTTATATAAGTGGCATGGACCACATCACTGATACATACCGGGCCAAGCTTTTTAAAACCATCCGCCGAACTGAAGGCATCAATCATTCCCATATCCTGTAGGCTATTCATCAAAGAGCACTTATTTTCGAATTCAAAATTAGGGACATAAAATTCGGCCTTGCCGTATTCTTTTAATCCTTCATAATCCTTGAAATTCATGATATCCCTAAATTCATCATCGGAGAGTGATTCAAAATACTGGTCAACATGATTATCTGTTGCGTTTTCTGATTTACAGAATATAGTCATAGCATAATTGTTCCTGCCACTTTCGTCATTTATGTAATTGAGCCTTAATACATCAATAGCTCCGTCATCTGCTTCCTTAATGTTAGAAAGCGAATAGTCCTTGTTCTGGAACGCTTTATATTGTTTTCCGTCGGACCATAGAATGGTTCCTTTGTCAAAATCCCATGCTTGATTGAAGTAAAGGGCATTTACAAGTATAAGGGATGTATCTTCATTGATAAAATCTTCTGATATAAAATTCTCTATTTTCTCGTTCGTTGTATCGCTGACAAATGTATTGATATCTTCTGCTGCCGCTTTCGGATCATCCACCTGCAGGTCCTTGATTTCATCCTTATCAAGTCCCAAGACGTCAATATCCAATGTATTCCGTATCTTATCATCATTTGAGACATAGGCACGGTTTGCAATTTTTATGGAATCTGTATCTGATGTCTTGATAAAAGCATCATACTCACGTATTGCAGCAACCGATTCTTCATTTAATCCTAAGACTGTTTCAAATTCGTCCTTTACTTTTCCTTCTGTCCCTTCATACAGTAAAGAAAATGCATCCTTAATGCTGTAGGGACTGAACAGCCAGTTTTCATTTTTATTTACAAAGTTCTTGTACATCCCGATATCTATATTCATAGTATCTTCTGTCCCATCTGTTGGTTCTGTCGTTATGTTTGCTTCTGTTGGTTGTGTCGCCTCGGTTGACTCCGTTGGGAAAACGGCAGGATTATCTGTTGGTTGTGTTGTTGTATTATCAGTAGTAGCCGTACAAGCGGTCAATGACATGGAACATGCCATTAAACCAATCAATAATTTATTTATTTTCATAAAATTTAGACGTAAATACCCATCAATGGATTAATGAGTGCAACGCCTGCCTCCTTTCTTTTTGTTTATTATTAGTATGAAAGAACATCATTTTTTAAATCGGTACAAAATTCTCCTCTTCCTTTATTTGACAATCTACTGTTATCATCATACATAACATTTTCTACATTTGTCAATTCATTTTCCATCTTGTTTCTAAATCCTGTTAACTCTTAAACTTCTTATCAAAAGCATGAAAAAAGAAGGCTTTGCATGCCTTCTCGTATCTTAATTCATGATGATGAAATAATTCATAGTTGCTCCAATATTCGTATTTGCCAAATCAACTTTATGTTTTGTCAGTTCGTCAGCTAACCGAGTCATGAATTCCTCATCCACATCAAAATCGAAGGTATAACGGACAGCTAAAGGTTCGGAACCATCAAAATGCGCTGCTACCTTTTCAATTAGTTCGTTCTCACTATTTGCAATCAAATTCTCCTTAACATACCAGTCTTTTGATGAATCATTATTTATCACATCATTTAACTTGGAATCCAGGTCAAATCCATCATCCATGATATAGTACATGTTTTCAGCTGTGTCACTTGATGTCTGATAAAGCATATACGGTATACCGGACGATTTTCCATTATTAGTAGCATCTATCCAGTACCATAATCCGTCATATTCAACGGCATTCCATGCATGTGGCAATGTTGTCATGAAGCCTGTAATCATGATGGAATTCACATCTGCTTTCTTACATAGAAGGTTTGTAGTATATGCATACGATTGGCATACACCTTTTTTCTTACACAAAATACCATATGTGTTGAACGAATCCTCAAAACCAACTACGTTCTGGAACCCACTTGCTTCGGCTGCTTCTAATGCATCATGATCGTATTCCGTATTATTTTCCAGGTAGTCATAAATTGCCTTTACTTTTTCATCTTCGTTCATGGATGGCTTTATGATTTCATTGATAATCCGATCAGATTCTTTATCCACTTCCTCCTGCCGTTTTTCTATTTCTTCCTTCGATAGATTGTATGTGATATAAACATCCATAGAATACGGATCATAATTAGCCTCTGAAAAGCCAAATACATATGGGTTCTGGTAATATACTTTCATCATGATATCCTGTAATGTGCCTATATCCTGAAGAGACGGGAATGCTTTAGTTGAGAATTTCTCATTCCGATTAATTAATTGTTCTGCAATGTATTCTTCTTCCGCTGTTTCTGCAAAGGAGGGATAACCACTGGCTGTATATTGTTCCGAATTTCCCTCCGCTACCTGGTTCTGGGTAGAGTTGATTTGTTCCTCAATCAAGTTTGAAGCTGTTATCTCGTCATTCTTATTTGGATGTTCTGTTTCCTGACTTGGTTTTATTGTTTCAGTTGTCTCCTCTGTCTCGGCCACTGTTGTTTCAACTGGATTTATTTCTGTTGATGCCGGTTCTGTTTCTGTCGGATTTGTATCATCATAAACTGGGTCCATATCAAGTCCAAAGCTTTCTACATAATCAATGGAGAATGGGTCTCTTTGATATTGGCCACTAAGCAGCATCCGCTCTGCTTCCATGTCTGCTCTCATCCGTAAGGCTTCCTGGTTATAGGTCACCATACTCTCTCTGTGATATTTTGCTGACTTTGTCAGGTCTACATACCGGTTCTTATAATTATCATCATTGATTGTTGGTAATTCTGGTTCCGGCACTGTATCCATATTTAAGGAAATGCTATATAATCCATAGTTTGGTGTAGCTGTTGATACTATTTCATCTGGATATTCTTTTTTACTGCTATGATAGTTTATGGTTCCTTTTAGCTTTGTTCCGACTATTTCATATTCATAGGTGGCATAATCATTTCCACCATCCAGATTTTGATATGCGTTGTCTGTCTTTCTAAAATTAACCGGCATATCTGTATAACTTCCATCCACCATCTGGACTTTAACTGTTTCTGGCAAATCAATTACATAAGAACCATCCCGTTTAAATCCATTATAAGCATCAAAAGTTTTTGGTAATTGATGGTTATATTGCCATCCAGATATTTCCTGGCTAAAGAAACTTTCTTTTCCATCTTTAACTGCAGTTATGTAATAGTTATTTAAGCTGAATGAATTTTGATTAAATACATTTCCAGCTACATCCGTCAACAGGTTGGATGTACCGTTTTGTCCAAAATTAGTGTATATTGTTTGGTCCGCAGGTATCTCATCTAACAAGCGAAGATGCTCACCCACATAGGCGTTTTCCCTCCGAAGCAGGTTTCTTGACCTATCCTGGTCGGAACTACTTACGTAGGCTTCGTAGATACGATAGGTGTCAGCATCCTCAACAGGATTTATCTTGACAGAGAACATCCCATCCGTACTTATCTCCGGATAGGCGGTCGGAGTCTGTACATCTCCTTTTAGTGTAAATGGGATGATGATGGGCTGCTCTAGTTCCTTCACGTCTGGACTTTCCATATCATATCGGATGCAGAGATAATAGATTGGAGCATATCCGTAAGTGTTATTGTTTTCATAATCTAAACGGTCTGCAGTATTTAATACCGGGTCGTTTGGATAAATTAAAATATCCTCACCATATGGAGTTGAAAAGCCAGCTGGCGTCAGATTTATCATACTATCCATATTACATGATTTATCTGTATGTACTGTAACTGCCTTGAATGGATCCACTTTACTTTTAAATTTAAATGTGAATTTCATGTCTTTTGGTACGTTATATAAAGGTTTGATTTCACTGGAATCTTCCACTCCATATTTTTTCTTTAAATCTGCTATTGTACTATATTTCTGATTCGTATTTTCTTGTGATACAATTGACTGTTTTTGGTTTTCTTTAGTTCCTGTTACCGTATCTGCTTTTTGACATCCTGATAGTAAAAGGACTGCTGCTAATGTTAATGCTATTTTTGATTTAACTTTTATCATATTTGGCCTCCATTAATAATTTAAACATAACCTATCATAGAGAAGTAAATTCTGATTCTGACGTTCATACCCTCTTAATAGTTATATTCCTACAAGAAGTATGCCTGATTACAATCATCTTCAGGTAGACATTCTCACTTTAAATTTCTGCCTTAATTTCCAGATATATGCTTTTCTTTTTTTCATAAATGTATTATAATAATGTTGTCACAACAATACACGAAAGTGGATTTGCGTGGCTGGGAAATGTCAGATTGCCTCTGTGTATTAGCTTTTTTTTAAGCAATCATATCCTTTCTGGTAGAAACGGCATATGCGTCTTTTAGACAATCGTAAATTTATTACGGTTGCCTCACAGGCGCATATGTGCTGAGTATACTTTGGGAGGGCAAACAATGAATGCTTTAGGAGTTGTCTTCTGGATCTTAAAAATAATTGGAGCGATAGCCTCAATAGGGCTTACATACGTCCAATATCGAGATTACAAGAAGAAGCAGAAAGAAAAAGGCTCACCAGATGCTGGAACATCTGACAAGCCGGATGATGATGACTGTTAGCCAGTCAATTCAATGGTTGAGGCAGCAGAACCCTGCTGTCTCTTTTTCAATTTCATTGTAACATCGAGTATGGTTGAAGTCAAGTTTTCTTGTATCATTAATAGTATGCTGGATTTCTTCCCTATATTCTAATACTATTCTATTTTACATTTAGTATGCATCCCACCTTTTTTTTCTGGAATTTCTTGAATTTAATTGTTTGAATGTTTCACCTAATTTATTTTCAGCTTCTGCATATGCTTCTTTATTATATATACCCTCTATTTTGCAATGTGGGCATTTAAAGCTGCCATTATAATCATTACATTCCACTTGGATTAACTGTTTGCTACTGTCCCAACAATGAGCACAGTAAAATATGGACTCATTATCCTTAAGCGTTATGTATAAGCTATCATGGCGAATCACCTCACCCTTAAGGCTCAGTTGTTCGTTTAACTTACGGTTCTCTTCTTTTAGTTTCGCTATTTCCTCCTGCATATCCAATGCAATGTCACTTAAATCCAATATTTTAAACATAAATCAATATTGTCCGCCTGCTGCATTACTTTCGCTACATCCTTTATTCCTTCATAAAGTCCCATCATTGCTCCCTCCTATTTATGATAGTATAGCCGAATATGCTTCTATTTTACCATTATTTGTATTATAATAGTAGTCAAATGCTGTTTTATATTTTAAATACTTCCTATGAAAAGGAGAATAGGCATGAAGACTTACGAAAATCTCAAACGAAGTTATGGAAAATACCTCAATATGGATTTTTATGTTTACGAACCTGATTTGGAAAAAATCAAAGGGAAAAATAAGCACGAAATCGTTTATGAACCAATCATAAATGCAAACAAAGATTGCGGTTTTATTGAAGCGGAAAATGGACATTATTATGTATCTGATTCAGATATTGATAAATTAGTTATTCCAGATGATATATATAGTAATCTGATAATGAAAGCACTGGCCTATAATCTTAGCCATTATGGAGTGCAACATTTTGATGAAATTTACGCGACTGCAGATGAAGACGATCGGAAGGGTACGGTTCGGCAGTTAAGGGACTCTGCAGGTAAGTTGCTTCTACAATACTGTGATAATAAAAGTATATTAATTAATTTTACCGAAGATGATTATAAAAGTATAGGGAACTATATTGGTAGATTCTGTACTTTTTCTAATATGTATGTTGATAAAACAGTCTTTACAATGGAAAGGCTTATTTTAAATGCAAAGTCCATGTTGAATGGTAAATTGCGGACCTGGGAACCGTTCATCACTAAAACTCAGCACAAAAACAGTGGTGGACCCATCTGCATAGTCAACGACATATTTATCATTAAAAATAATATGGACTGTGTTGCTTTAAAGAAAAATGAACAGCATTATTATATATCGCTAAGGTCTCTTAATGAACTCATTATTCCAAAGAAAGATTATTATAAGATGTGCCTTCGCATGATTGTCAGTAATATCGATCTTATTGGCCTAAAGAAGCTTCCCGATGCAAAAACAGATATTTTGAACTATGCCAGCACAAATCATTTCAATACATTGGAACTTCTTAGTTCACATTGGTTAATAGATTCTTGTCGGCAGGATGGTATGTTCTCAGGTCAAAAAGAAGAATATCTCAACCTGCTGACGAAAATACTGGCAGAAAATGGTGAATTCCCAAAAAAATGTGCTAAGCTGATTTCACCTCCAGCTATTACGAAAAAAATACAGGAAAATGGACCATCACAAACCGCGAAAACCAGTAAGATAAATGAGTTCACAAATCAATTTTCTAAGGAAACGGAAGTAAAATCATTTCAGGATTTGGCTAATCAGTGCCGGGATATTATCCGATGGAAAGATCCTATTGTTTATGCACCTTTATTGGCTGAAGCCAGAAAATTTTTCCGAAAGACGGATGCCTATACCATTAAGGATGAGCGTATAATTAAAGCAAATCGTACACTCGATAAGGTTTTTCAAAACGGAAATAAATATCAGATAAAAAAAGATGATATTAAATGGCTTATTATTCCCGATTCTATTCATGATGACCTGCTTTTAGAGCTGTTGATTGAAAACATTGACCGCTTTGGCAGTAAGCTTTATGAGCGTGATAGGGACTGGATATTTGAAAGTGTGTGTTATTATACTGCATCTTTGGATAATTTTGTTGAATGGCTTTTGAACACCCTTCGTAATCAAGGACTTATTGATAATATTCCAACGTCCTTATATCAAAAACTATATGAAGGTTTAAAAAAGGGTTACTTTGCTACCCAATGTATGGATTTCTGTTATAGTAAAAATGCAAAAGATATCAAAGAAGAGCGTGAAGAAGAAAGACGATTACTCGAAGAAGAAAAGGATAGGGAAGATTGGTGGTAAGACTACGTTATCTTCTAATAAGTGGTACACAGATTTATTTTTCTTTTATAATATATGTTAAAAAAGCTCTCATCATGAGAGCTTTTACTCTGTATAATACACGAATTCCTTTCTTAGCTTTTTCAGTATCCTTTTTCTTTCCTTACAGATATACTGTCTTGTCACATTTAATGTTTTCCCATACTCTTCCATATTCATTGCTTCTTCTTTAAGACCGTATACTGATTCAATAAGAGCCATCTCCTTCTGGTTCAAACAATTTAAAGCTTTTTGTAAATAATACATTTTCTCTTTATCCAATAAATTATATTCAGGATAGTGACTTCTATCATAATCCCTTGGATTTTGTCCACCATCCTGCTGTGTGGTTAATAAGTTACTTAACGCTTTATATTGATTAAATTCTTCGTCTGTCAGATTCATTAGTAGCTTGATTTCTTTTTTACTATAATATAAAGTTTCATTATAGGTTTTAAATTTTATGGCTTTTTGATATTTTGACTGTGGCATTATAATCATCCGGTTTTTCCGCTTAAACTCCTTTATCCTGGCATCAATCCAAAAAACGCTGAATGTAGTTTCGGTACTTCCCTTATCTTCCTTATAATGATCCAACCCTTCTATAAAGCCCATGACTCCTGTTTGGAATAAATCCTCATAATAATTCTGGTTTTTAAATGCTTCCGGTTCCAAAGCACTGATTCGGCTATGGACAAGACCTAAATTCTCTTCTATAAATTTATTACGTTCTTCGACCGTCATATAGATTCCTCCACTTATCTTTCATAACTAAAATATGGGTTATAAAAATAATGGATAATTATCCAGTCCAGCCGCATGATGTATTTGTTTCAAGCGATTCTTTTGTTACATACTATTTATATCATTGAAAATTTGGAGGATATGATTATGACAAGACAGGAAGCAGAACAATTAAAATCATTAGATGAGCTTATGCTTATGATTACTAAATTCATATTGAACCAGAACATCTAATTGTATATCGGGTGTTTGGCAACTATTACAAAACTACTTACTCGGTTTTACATTTACCAAAAAAATAAAGCAGGAATAACCTGCTTTTTTAATCGAATGGTAAATATTCTCTTTTTTTATTCTACTTAACCCAAAAGAACCATATGGCTCTTTCTTATTGTATTAACTCTTTTTCTTTTTTCATTTCACTTTGTAATTTTAGTACCAAATCCAAAGTATCCTTTGTTTCCTTGAATGCGTGTAAGAATGACGTCCTTAAAATATATAATTCTACAAGAAATGCAAGAATCTGTTCCTCTTCTTTTGTCCAGTTTTCATCCTCTACTCTCTGTTTTTTCTTTTCTTCAATCAGTTCAATTAAGGCAGGTGTCTCGATTGAGGCTTTTAGTTCATCATTTGTTTCTTTGGGAAGATTTGTTTCTGATGGGATATATGGCTTATCATTTTCCATCCATGCTATGATTTCCACAGTTACTTTGCTATCGTCTGTTGACCAGTACCACTCTCCTTCCATTCTATATGCAAAAGCATCACATCTTGGCAGATTGTCATAATATCCGAGGTACGTAACCTGTACATTCTTTTTATCCTTTGGAAATGTTTTCTCCTTAATTGGAATCCAGTTATTCATATGTTTCCTCCATTAAAATGTTTCTCTTTTTATGTTTGCTACTATCTTTATTATGGAGGAATATACAAAATATAAAAAAGCAGGCAAGCCTGCTTTTATTAGATGGTTTACTGCCAAAAAAATTTTTTGGATAGAAATTTAAAGATTTTATATGAGGTAATCATGATAGCCAGGGTAATAAGACACTTGGCTCCCAATGGTAACGAACAACAGATTTTAAATGACATCAGCTCGATACTCATGATTATGGTCATAAGCATCATGAAAACCATTACAGCGGTTTTTACGGTTTTGTCAAACAAGGCATCTACTGTGCTCATTACCTGTTCCATACCTTCCATCACTAAGAATAACCTGTTTTCAAATTCTCTCATTTCTATCTTCCTCCTTCTTTTCATAAAAAAAAGACAGAGAAATCAATTTCTCCATCTTTCTTCTATATAAAATAGTATGAATTTTTATATGAACAAATAAAGTGCCGCGCGAGGAATTCCAATTTCCTAAAATGTAAAACACTTTGATGAGTTAATGCATGTAAAGACAAAAAAGCACAGCGAACTGTGCTTTCCATTTATACTGCATAATGGATATCCCGGGCATGACACCTTTTAATTTCAAGATAGTCAGCCTGAAGTTCTTTTACCTTATCCATTACTTCCTTTTCATAATAGTCTGAATAAATCAGCTTCAATTTATCTGCATAAACAACCTGTGACCTCTTTTCCATATCAAAAATACAATCAACAGGATTGAAATCAACCTCAATCACAGAACGCCCTTCAGAGTCATAAACATCGACTTCTTCTGTATCGTCCTTGCTAAATAAATCAAGATACTCATTTCGTGCTTCCATGGTTGTACCATCCTTAAAATAAAGGAACACGTTGTAACGTTCTGAATTCATATTGATGATATTCAGGTCCTTAATTGCATTTTCAAAAGGCTCTCCTGTGTTAAGCTCATAAGCGATTGCGCGCAGGCAGTCATAATTCAGGTTGACTTTGTGAGAAAACAGGATTACCTTATTAATTTCATTATAATATTCACTTCTTAATTTATCTTTCAGATACTCTCTGATTTCATCTGCAGATGGATATTCAAAACGGAAGTGATAATGGAAACGGCCGGGTCTGTTAACAAGATATTCATTTAAACTTCTTAACTCATTGCAGGTAATGACAAACAATTTTTTACCCTGTGAAATCCCATCAAATAAGGTCAACAATCCAGCCTGTGGATCTGCTTCATTTTCTGATGTGCGGATATTACCAAATGTTTTGTCAAACTCATCGAATAATACCAACACTTCCTGATCAATCTTTTCAATATAGGATGCAATCCCAGGATAGAAACTGTCAACGATAATAACTGGTAATCCTTTTTTAACTGCCTCTTCACTGAGCAATTTTGCGAACAGAGATTTTCCAATTCCTTTATTTCCACTTAGGATCACACCCAGATTACGTTCAAACATATCAAATGACTTAAGTACTTTTTTTACCTTTTCGGTATGAATTCCATAAACCTTTTCTTCCCGGACTTTAATATCCGAATATTTTTCCATGTAAAAACCAGTCATTTTATTAAAACGAATGATATAGGTCTGTGCAGGGAATGTATCTTTTATCTCAATCGAGTCATCACGAATTTCATAAACTGTTCCATTTGTAATTACTTTCATATTACTGTTCTCCTTCATAATCTATATATTGTAAAATGTGAATGATATTACACATTATCTTTATTGATTAAAAGGAAGTAGGCATAAATTTCATTATGTATATGATATCAAGCAAAAGAGACTGTATTTCCAAATTTTTTTGATATAATCCTCTTCCTTTCATAATACCTATTTAGTATGTCTGACTAATTCCAAAAATAAAATAGAACTTTTTTAATTATCGTCATTCGTTATATGACATTATAATTACACTATAAGAAGAATGGAGTGATCGTAATGAATTGCTACGATATCTTTGATGTTATTTTAGAGAAGATCTGTCTTGTTTCCTTAGCTATTGAGATGATATTGGAAATCATTTTTATTGGCAGCTTATTTTTAGGTGTTACATTTTGCGCTTTGTCTATTTTAGGAAAAACAGTTATATTCCTTGATGTAGTTGCACATTGTGCAGCCTTACTTATCATTATATGGTATGGTGCACCAGTGGTCCGAGAAGATTTAATCGATAGGTTTTCACTATAAAAGCAGGTTCATTCCTGCTTTTTTTATACCTTTCTTAAAAGTACGTATTCATTTAAATCACCTCATCTTCTGAATTTTATATACATAATAACTTATATTTGATTACAAGAGAAAAACAATAGGAGGATTTACGCATATGAAACTGTATCACGTTTCGATGGACTGGACCCAGACACCAAAGCTATTTATTCCACGCATTCCAGAATCAAGAGCCTATGATGAAGATGATGTAACCGAACGTATCTGCTTATCAACGACTATTGCTGGCGCCTTAAGTGCAATAGCAAACAAACCTACAGAAACTTGTACATGGAAGAAAATCACCGTGTATGAACTGGAAACAGATGATTATATTGATTCAATGGATCTTTATATGTCAGGCAAGGTAAATGACGCTATCCTAACTCATGAATGCTGGTATTTAAAACCGGTAGTCTTAAATGGGACACACATGTTGTTACGGGATTTTAGTTATAGCTATGAATTTATCCCTAATGAAAAAAGGAAGGATGAATATATAAGTTATGCAATCTATTACTTAAAAGAGCAAGGAGTTGATTTATCTAAAAAACTAATGGATGACTTAAATCACTGTACTCTTGCTGAAGCAATGCTTGAAATCCTTCCTGGAGTCTTTGATGAATATCACCTGGATTTAGATTCCATTTCTTGCGATTTACTATGTAGTACACGTGTCATGTATGATTTGGAGTTAAAAGCTGCATAAACAAAAAGAACCTTAGCCAGATGGTTAAGAGTTCTTTTTTATCTTATATTATTTTAGGAAATCATTAATCCGGTTCTTTAAAATCATGCTGATAAGGCCCTTATGTCTATGGACCACTTCATCCAATATTACATTTTCCAAATCTCTTGTATCCGCATTGTAATCATCAACCAGTTTAAGAAGAATTGATGGTTTTGGCAGCACGCCGGTTGATTGCCATAATTCTATGTCATTGCAGCACTGATATAATATCTTATCATCTAACATCTTAACCTTGTCTTTTAATTGCATATCGTTACTCATCTCCCATCTCTTTCTTTAATTCAGCCAGTTTTTTATCCAGATAGCATTCTAACTTGTGCAGTGTATAACCTACAGTGACACCATCTAAAAGCAGACTGATTGCATCTGTTTTTGTTACTGTCCCGCGTTTATGGATATTATGGAACACAAATGGAATATGTAGAAATGTGCAGGCTAATGATGTCACATTACAGACTTTTGAAACCACATCATTCGGATTATTGTTCTTCATATAGTTTCTCCTTTTTTATTTTATTGAAATAATATGTTTTAAAAAAATATCAAACAAAAAAACAGAACCCGAAAGTTCTGTTTTTCTGTTGATTAGAGCGTGCGAAGCACATATTTAGAGTTCCTTGTTTTAAAGTATAACGTATCGCCCATCTGTTTTACATGATATACCGTTGATGTGCGTTTGACTCCCATAGATTCATTCTGAATGAAAAGATGAGAGTCTACATAGTAAGCTATTGCTTCTTCGCCAATATGCTCACTAAGTTTTGTAGGAGCATTGACAAGTACGGCCCTGCAACGATCTCCTAACAGGATGTTTTTTTCTGAATTCTTGTTACCCTTAAACAAACTTCTAAAAATATTCAACATAACAATTCCCTCCATATTATCTTAAGATAGAAACAGTATGGAATAAAATGCTTTGAAATAAAATTTGAACTTATCTAATCGAAAGTAAATACATATTATTGTTATATTAAGATAATTGGAGGGTTATGTTATGGTAAAAAAGAATAACAAGGTTTCTGGTATTACAGTATTTTATTTATTGGTAGCATGTGGTTTTGCCTTTTGCGTTATATTAGCAATCTCTCGTTCCATAAATAAGGCAACTAATGAGCAGCAGATTGTTGCTACCGTTACTGACACAGTAGTTACATATTCTCCATTTAGACACCGCAGCAGGTATCTAATTGTCGCTCAGGATGAATCTGACGAAACATATGTAATTGAAATTCCAAATAAGTTATTAAAACTGGGCGATGATGCTATCGAGATTTGTTCCCAGATAAAAAATGACACAAAATACCAATTCACGGTTAAAGGTTCAAGGGTTCGTGCATTATCTTGGTACCCTAATCTTTATGGACTGGAAGAAATCAATGAGTAATAATTAGAGAGCTATGCTCTCTATTTTTATGCTGTGTCTTGATATACTTTTGTTTTTTTGATTTATCTCTTTAGTCTCACTTGTTGTTTCTATTTCATATTGTTCTGTAAAAAACATCTGCATATTTAATATATAAAAGACATTAATAGGAGGAACAAAATAAATATGGAGATAAAATTACTTTCTTTTTCAGAAGCATTAGACAGAATGGTGTCAGGCAAATTACCATATATGATTCGGATGAAATGGCTTGAGGCAGATTATTTAAACAGTGTGGTTTTGCTGTATAAAACAAACTATATTGTTTTATCCAAATCCTGTGGAATTGGCTCTCCTGAAGAATTATGGTTTTTCCAGAACAATGAAAAATCAGGTCAATCAGGAAGCTATGCTTATATCCCTTCTTGTGATATTTTGGCTAATGATTGGCTCGATTTAGAAGGGTGGAGTTTTGCAAAAGATAAAGAAACCTACAAGAAACTTTATCAGGATTCTGTAAACACAATAGATTGATTTTAAGAATAGTATATAAGGGAGAAATTACTCCCTTTTTCCATATAACAACAAACAAAAAAGAGCCTAAGCTCTTTTTATCTTGCATTGATTGCATGTATGAATGCTAAATAGCAACCCATATCTCCTATACGTTTCCTATTTAACTTATCATCTTCTTCATATCCAAGTCTATCCCGCCACAAAGCAGCCTTTCCCTGCATCTTTAGATATTTTGCTAATTGATTAAATTTCACAATCAGAGAATTATGTTTAAACGTCCTTCCCTGGTCTGCATCTGCTTTTTCTTCCGTTGACATGGTAGTCCACTTTGCTCGAACCAAAGAATATTCAATTGCTTTTTGAATTAGCTCTTCATATAATTCGATGGCATCAGTGTCATTTCCTATTTCCTCATTCATTTCCTCATGAATGGACATTGCATCTTCAATCGTCAATGCAAGGTCAGACTTGAGATAATCTTCATATGAGTATGTCATAGCAATTCCTCCTTCCTAATTAGTGTATCTCTATTATTGTTAATTAATTCCAACAATCCAGCTGCAGTATTACATCTTTCAGCAAAATCATTTATATCCTCAGAGCTTGACAGATAGACACCCTCTATGGATATGATTGCTTTTTCATCATTGATTGCCTTGACTACAATTTCCTGATATTTATCTGTAGCAACAATTTCTATTGGACCGTCTAAATCTATCGTGACAGTCATCTCATATGGACCATATGAAAATTTCCTGATAATTGCTATGTCATGAATCTTTTTTTCCTTTATGAATTTGAGTTCCATCTATTCTCCTTTTGTCTATTATAAACATAATATGTACTATTATTTTTACAAACAAACCTCATCCAAATCCTCATCCTTACCTTCAGGACTTTCTATATCATCCTTTGCTAGTTTGATTAAATCATCAACTGATATTCTCCCATTAAAAGTATCTCTTGATTGGATCATATCATATAACTCGTGATCTCTGGATTCGTCGGAAATCTCGTTCAATTCATTATATCGTTCCTTTGATTTCGAATCAAGGAAAACTTCTTTACAAAATCCATATACCAAATCCGCTGCAAATTCGCGGTCATCGATACTATCTGAATTTAATTTTTCTTTATCTCCTGGCAGCTCAAAAATTGGATCTTTATTATAAATTTCACAGAGTTTATTGATTTGGTTGATTGAATCTGCTACTGATATATGGGCTGCTCTTCTATTAGCATCTAAATTCATCCTATATTCTCCCAGTTCTGCTCCTTCCAATCTAAATTTAGCCATTTCCATTCTAATTTCCATAGTGATGACAGAGTTAAAATACTTTGGAAAATTTTCAATACGGTTTGTCAGGAAATCAAGGTCTTCTTCCACAAGTTCTTTATCTTCTTGATTTTCTTTTATCGTTTTTGCTAAATCAATTACATCATTAAGTATTTTTGACATATAAAAAGTCTCCTTTATAAAACTGTATGTTATTAAGGTACCGAAATTAATATGTCTTTTTTTTAAATGTATTGATGTGTATTCAAACTATTATCACGATAGAAAATAAAGCATTCTATATTTAATAAGATATGTGGAGATTTGTTAATAGGGAGGTATTTATCATGACTTACTTTTTAGTTTTTATTACTGGGATATTGTTTTGGCAACTCGTCACTTTTATCGCAGGCGGCCTCCCGCTTGAGAACCACGATGTTATTCTTAGTCTTTCACTGGGTCTGCCACTTATTGTGTGGAATTGCCTGGCTGATAAGTTTTATTCCATCCGGTTAATGTATATCAAAAAAAAGTATGTTATCTGTACGGTTTATTCCAGCAATGACATGTGTAGTGGCATTGCTATCCCGAAAAAAGATATTAGTAAATATTATATCGAAGGAGAAAATCAAAATTTTATTAAGGTTCACGATTCAGAGATAAGATCAATCCCATGTCAATTTATCAACAGACTAAAACCTGATGGATTCCTAACATCGGACTGGATAGACAAAAACCTAAAAAAACATTAAACGAAAGGAAGGATTCTAATGAAATTTGCTGTTTTGGATGATTATGTTTTATCTTTTTATCAGTGGATTAACGTTGAGTATGGAATAGTAAAGAGAGAATTTAAAGAATTGTGTGATTCTGATAAAAGCCGTTTAAAAAGGGAGTATAAAGAATATAAAAAAGAGGAGTAATCCTCTTTTTTTAATCATAGTTAATCAGCTTATATCCAATCTCGTTTCCTGCATCTAAATCTCGCTTATTTTTGTATAAATGGATTGTTAAACTTTTAGGAGTTCCATTCATATGGTTATGAAATTTTTCCACATCACAAAATAGATCATTCGTTTCTGCTGTGTCATCACAAATAATCACAAAAAGTTCAGTTGCATCAGAATCACCATAAGAGTGAATAAAACTCTGGTATATCCTGAATTTTTGTCCAGTATCCGGTTCTATACTATACTTTAAATGATAATTACATATACTAATTAACGCTACGCAAGATAAGATAAGAATAACAGCCCACTTTTTCATGGTTATATTATACCGATTATAATCGGATTATTCAAGAGTGTCTTATACAAGTAGAATTTATTTGTGAGGTGAACTATGTATAACTATAATCCACTATGGCAGACCATGAAACGCAAGAATTTTTCAACTTATAAGCTTTTAAATGCTGGTATAAGCCGAAAAACCTTATATAACCTACAGCATAGTTGTAATGTGACTGTTGTGACATTAGAAAGACTCTGTTCAATCCTTGACTGCAGTGTTGAAGATGTTGTAGAAATAATACCTGAAAAAGAATAAAAACCAGGAAAATCCTGGTTAGTCAGCTTTATGTATAATCTTCATCATCTCTCTTAGCCCATTTGCTGCTGCATATTCTTCTTTTGTTAGTTCTTTACGGGAATATTCATCATAATGAGGTGTTCCATGGTAACATTCGTTTCTTTTGATAACAATATAATATTTACCATCTTTTTCTTCTAAGACAGCATATTCGTCTGCTACATCTATAAAAAGCGCCTGTACTCCTATTACTTTTGAGAGACCAAGTACTAATTCTTTTGGTTCCACATCAACTTTTACGACTTCTTTTCTTATTCCTCTTACTTCCATATTTTCTCTCCTTATCATTATACCGTCATTGACTTTATGAAATAATCCTTAGATAGAGCTGCATTGGAATAATTGTCAAGATATTCCATATAACTTTTTCTACCACTTACAATATCATCAAATGCCTTTTTTGCCTCCTCTTCCGAATCAAATGAAAAACAAGCTCTAAAAATTTTTCCTCTCTCCGGGTATGGTGGGAAGTGTGGATTATCATCATTATATAAAGAGTGTTTCGCCTTTGGATAAAATCCTATTGTTGACTTTCTTGGATAACTGCTATAGTTCATACTCCAATCTTCTATCTGGATTCTCGTTCCATCTGGTGCATTTCCTTTTTCTATAACTTCCATTTCATTCTCCTTCTCAACTAAAATAAAGATAATCCTTGAGTAAAAACATAAGTGTATAAAGATCATAATTTTTTCCAATGCAGAAACTGAATCTTTTTTTATTTTTCTTTGAATAGGGAGGATAAACTCTGCTAGGAGGAAATCCTTCAAAGAAACCTTTACAATCGGTTATTAGTCCCTTGAAATCACAGTCAATATCATGATCCGATTCCACTGATACACACCAATCATAAAAATTATTCCTAAATACCATTTTGATACCAACTGATTTTAATGTCAGTTCCATTACAGGAAGCAGGACTGATTTTGATCTATGTGTCCCGATAACGACTGGCTGTAACGAATCATATCGTTTGCAGTCATATGTTCCATTAATATCAGCGTTTTCAAGCTCATAAAACAATCCACATGAAATATCATCCCGAATAAAACATATCTGTTTGCTAAGCCCGTCCTTAAAAATCAGTTTTTCATCTGGATAATTAACGCGATACCAAGCAGTTACATCTACTGGCAAGTGATTTTTATAATAATTTCTTGCTAATGACATTACAAATGCATCATCCATCTTTTCAAATTCACTCCGATTAAACTTCGGATAATACTTTTCCAAATCTTCTAATATAGAATAGTTTTCCATACTGTTTCTCCTTTTTTAATCTTATTGAAACTAGTATGGTTATTTAATAAAAGCCATAAATCAAATCAGGTGATCTTTGGCAATATTTGTTTTTGAAAATTCTAATCCATACTAGCTATATTAAATGAAGAAAGGAAAACAAATATGGGCAGTATACAAGGCTACAATGATATATGTAATAAATGTGGGCATCTGACTGAATCTTACGATTATTATTATCGTACTGGAGAGGGTTGGCGTTATTGTGCCGCCTGCTCTTGACATGCATGGAAGTACCTGTTATATATAAAACAAGGGTGAAAAGCCTGATTTAGAAGCTTCTCACCCTTCATTATCATAGAAGAATCTTATTTACAGAAATTTTCTCATACTCTCACATTTGCGTTTTCTTGAGTTAAAAGAGGAATTTACAATGAAAGGATATGATGTATAAAGACTGGGTTCCTGAAGTTGTTTTTGGATCCTATTTAAAATTAAAAACTCAATTGTCGTCCTAACAATTGAGTTTTATTTGTTTACTCATTTCGCTAAATGGGTGTTCCTTTATGAATTCAGTCAATCTTGGGTGACAGGTGCAGATGGTATGGCTTTCATCCACATGCGGTAGTACCCGCATTTGTGCATCTTTTCCAAACAGCAGCCATGTTGGGTGATTCTGTTCTTCTATAAATGAAATCAATTGATCCATATAGTTTTTCCAAAAGTTGTTATGAGAATTTACAACATATTTTCGGACAGTCAAAGATGCATTTAAAAAAAGTACTCCCTGCGCTTCCATATTATCAAACCACTCTTTGGGCTGGCTGATTTTAAAAGCTCCATCTTCTATTTCTTTTCTTATTGTACTTAGACTTTCTTCCTTTCCTGTACACTCAAAATGTATTGATTTTAAAATATTCCTTAAGGATGACTGTTTAAATTTCTGGTTCCAGTCAACGACATTATCTACTTCGAAACTCCGGCCGGTAGCAATCGGATAATATATTCCATCTTTTTCATAGTCTGTAGGATATGGTTCCATTCCTACAATGACAAACTTAATGGTTTCTGTGTCCAGTTCTAAAAATCTAAATACTTTATCGTCTTCCGGAAAATATTCTTCTTTTTTTAATATTTCCTTTATCTTGCATATTTCACCCACTACTATCTCATCCTCCAGAAATGGATTCCAATTATTGTGTATCATTTGCATAATAACCTCCTTTATAATAGTATAATGTCTGATGGGCAAAAATAAAAGCGGATGTCCGCTTTTATTCAATAAGTTCATAATCATAGATGTTTGGATACCATGACAGAATATGTACCCGGTTCCCGCAAACGGTAAAACGATAGGTGTGCCCTGGCTCAATATTGGGATACATATCAGAAGAATCGAATCTGAATTTAAAGATGCTGTCTGTTATCTCAAGCACGATTGTCTCGTTATTATTTTCTGTATCCTTGCAGTAAACCAAGTAACGGCTCTTCTTCATAGAATTCTTGATTCCAGTATCCATTACCGTCACGACAATCTCACATTCATCTATTATCTTATTGACTGCTGGTGCAAGCAAAGCAAGCAGAATTAATAAAATAATACCAATGGAAATTATAAAGTGTAGATTACTTCATAATTTGAAATTCTGTAAGATTTTGTTCGTTTCATAGTATTTTCTCCACATATCTTTATTTACTATAATTGTGTATTTTAAGATAAATGGATAATTATTATTATTCTGTTTTGGATTCGCTTTGTGTTTTTCCCTTCTTTTTTCTTTTAAACTTCTGCTGAACTAAGCGTATACTCTGCACCGCAATCATAATAATAAGTCCAAATATTAGTATTGTGGGTATGGATGAGACCAATATAACCACCACATCTATTACGAAGTTACTGATAAATTCAAAATTGTTTTTTAATTATTCTTGTAAAAATACCATCTCTTGCTTGTGTTGTATAGGTTTTAACTTCTGTTATGGAAAGGTCGATGGTTGCATAATTCACCTGATTCTCATATACCTTAAGCTGGCTTGCATATGATTCTACTTGGTAGCGAATTTCAGACAAACGTGCTTCTATCTGCAATATATCCTCTATATCGTCTGCTTTGTCCATTAAGATAGATAGTCTGTCCTGTTCTTGTCTGAGTGATACTAAATGTTCCTCAACATCTACATATTGTAATGTTATATCCGTAATCTCTTCATTTTTATAACTGATATTTCCTATCGTTTCTGCCTCATTTAAAAATTCATCTAATTTACTCTCCGGAATCCGTATTACCATATCGGCATCACGTGCTGCATCGTTGTCTGTAACAGAATTTCCGGTCAGACTTAATGATTCAATATAACCATCAGCTGTGATGACCTGATTTTTAATTGAATTGATATCTGATTCAAAATCTGTGGATTCCATTTCAAGGCTGACCTGCTTTATAAGTTTCTGGGCTGTATTGGCTTGATTTACATTTGTTACTGTGTTTTGCAATGCGCCAGCTTCTGATTGCACCTCTGCATAGTTTACTGTCGAAGAAACTGTGTCATATGATTTTAATGAATCTGATTTTGTTTGGAATGCATCATACTCATTTGGACTACTACTGGAGCATGCCATCAGCATGCAACTCAAAAAAGCTGGTACTATGAATTGTATTGTTTTGTGTTTCATAAGATATCTCCCTTTTGTAATATTGTTGATATGTGTAGCATATAACCACCCTGTTGCTTATAATAGTAATATGTGTTTTCCATACACTTCTGCAACCTCTAGCCAGATTCTTTTTTCGAATCCTCCTCTTGTCTGTTTCTTTTTCACCCTTTTTTCTTCGATTTCAGCTGATGATATATTGGAATTCTTTTTGATTGCCGCCAGCACTTCCTCTAAGTCCGCAAGTTCTTCGATTATTCCTTCGCGGTTACCTTCTTGGATTTCAGTAGCGGCCTCTGCCACCTCTTCTACTAATTTTAATGACAAGGCTTTGGTATAGTCAGAATCATTAAGCCTTTGTATCTGTAAGTTCGTACATCCATCTGCTTCCATGATATCAGGAATCTTATCCCTTACCAATTTCATATAGTTTTTTTTCATACTTACTCATCTGCTGCATTAAACCATTCTTTTTCTAATGTTACTTCTAGTTTTTGAATCAAAATATCCCTTTGATGTTTTGTGAAATCATATTCCTGATAGATTGAGCCGCCAAGATCTAAGTGCAGCCGATATCGTTTGTTTGTTTTTCCTTTCCAGTTCTTAACCAGTTGTTCACATATTGGTTTTGTCAGGTTATTAAAACTTTGGCCATCGCCCTTTCTCCTGGCAATAACTAATAGACAGTCTATCTTTTCTGTCATGGAACCATCATCATTACATATTGAGATTGTCTCTTCATATACATCTACATAACCAATCCAGTAATCATACCATCTTTGTTTATAATAGCTCATATTGTCCTTTATCAGTATGTTAAGTACTTCTATCTTATCATGTATGGAACTTTCAATGAATTTCTTTACATTGAAATCAACCGGATATCCTTTGTATTTAATTCTCATATGATTGTACCCTTTCTGCGAGTATTGATTCTTTGATGGTTTCTTCTGTGATATTATTCATTAAGCAATAGCTTGAATACTTTTCATCATCTTCTTTCTTTGTGAAGAGTATACCATTCTCGCCTATCATATGAATGGAATACTCGCTCTTGATCATATCAATATCCGTCATGTTAGTCAGTGCGGCATAGTAAATTGTAAAAAGAGTTCTTTCTACATATGTTTTGATCATAGTTGTCGTACATAGAAGGCACAATATAAGTAAACATAACAAAATCAGGTTCATGCATATTCCAGTTACAAATCCCATATCCAAAAATACCCGAATCATTAAATAAATTATGCCAAGCTCCTCCACAGCATATATAATCCCAAATACCAAATGCCACAAATTAGCACTTTTCACTTCCTTACATAAAAAATTATCTTTCATTATAATCCTCCTGATATCCTTATTTATGAATAATATGCATCTTAAAACGCACAAATAAAAAGAGCCTTCTGGCTCTTAATGATTTTATATTGTTTTTATGTCATACTTAGAACATATTTCTTTCAGTTTGTCATCACTATACTCAGCCTTCATATCTTCCAAAGAAAATGGGATTGGAATATCTGTTTTGATGGTAGCCAACTGCTTTGACAATAGGGCTGCTTTTTTTCCAACAATATCCTCATCAGATTCAGGCTTCCTGGTTAATGCTTTTAAGGGTGAACGTTTAATTCCAAGCGTATTTTTCCAATACTTGGTAAGTTCCTTGAGCTCCTTTTCGTTACATGCTTCGATTACCTCATATAAACGTTCTACTGTCTTATATTCATTTAGTAAAGGTACCGCTGCGCTTGAGACACCTTTGACTCCCGGAATATTATCTGAAGTATCACCAACGATTGCTTTTAAGTCCGGGATTTGCTTTGGACAAACGCCTTCCAGTTCTTTTACATACTCTTTCGTATATTCGAATATGCGATAAGGAAGATTCAAGGCCTTTACATCTACTCCATCCCTATCATAAATTGACTCTTTCAATTCTTCATACTTATCTTTCTTTAGCATCATCCAAACCGTCACATTATCATCTACAAGTTGTAGATAATCATGGTCCTTAGACATCAGCTTGATTGACACTTCATTTTTGAACTTGTTTGCAATACTTCCTGCCCAGTCATCTGCTTCATATGTATGGTCATATATAACGGCAAATCCTAGTTCTTCCAGAATATGTTCCATTGTTGAAAATTGTTCAATCAACGGATGTGGTGAAACCGCTCTTTGCCCTTTATAGTCCTCGTAAAGTTCCCTTCTGAATGTGTTGCGGGTCTGGTCAAAACAAACGCAAATGTATTCTGGTTTTTGATTCTTAATCAGGCGGATGATTGTCCCTAACATGCTATATACCGCATTCGTATATGTGCCATCCGCTGCATGGAGGATTTTATTGTAATTTTTGGCTCTCTCTTCTTCAGTTTTGGCTTCTTTAATTTCCTTTGGAAGATTTGCGTAATAACAGGTTACAAGCATGGAGGACCCATCTATAATGATTAACTTTTTCATAAAAATCTCCTTATTCCGTTTTCATATAGTATGGGATTTGGTTCATGATAACAATATGTGTCTATATGAAGACTGAAAAATACTATTAAAAATAAAAAAGACACATCCTCACGTTTGTGTCTTTTTCCTATCATTACTATTCATTTGTTGCGGCTACTTCTGCCTGTTCCACATTCGTATTTCGGTAACGCTCGATTGCCTCTTTAATTTCCTCTGGGCTAAGACCGCTTTCATCCACCATATTAAGTACCAATTCATTTTCACAGAACCGGAGTTCCTTTTCCAAGACTGTCTTCTTTTCCTCTAACTCAGATCTTGTTTCTTCCAGGCTCTGAAGGTTCTTTATTACCTCATCTAATTCTTCCCTTAATTTTTCTGATTTTGGTCTTCTTACTCCTCTAGGCATGTCTAATCACTCCTTATTTGAATTTTCTATTTACAATTAAATTATATTCCAGAGTTTATTATTTTATTCAAAAAACAATGAAAAAAGCAATTCTTTTTATCGAATTGCTATGTTTTATCAGCCAAGTGCAAAATTACATGGGCCAGCTTTATTGATATTCTTCTGGTCCAAAAAGAATCCTTTTCTGTCAGTATCAAATTTGTACCATTCGATATCCTCCGCATCTAAACATAATGGATGGATTTTGGGATACAACTTTTCAATTGCCGCATAGTCATATAGGCATTCACGCATATCACATCGGTTTTCATTAAGTGCCGCTCTGGCTTCTTCCAGGTCATAATAAAAACCAAAAGTCCGATAACCACCAAAATCAGGAAAACCAAGTTTGTCTTTATTCGAGCCATCTTTTACACAGCATGTGATGAAATAGGCAGGATAAATGCCTTTACTCTGATAGATTAAATCATCTTCCGTTACAGTAATCATAGATATCTCCTTATTTCTGTTTTTAATAATATGTAGTGATTGAGTGAAAAATAAGTTTGGTCAATCATAATAGATTAGAATACATCATAATAAGGAGCTGCCATGAACTATCTAAGAAAAAAATGCACACAGGGAGGTACAACCCTACTATTATCCAACGACCAAGAAAAATTAAAACAATATGTCCTGACAGAACTGAAGCAGATGGAATCACTGTCTATTCCTTGCTGTATTATTTCCTATAATGAGATATGTGATAATAAGGGAGATAATATCGAACGGACGTCTGATTTAAATCCATTCATAAACGTCAATATTAAAGACTGTATCAAGGATAACCATAAAGGATATCTCTGGATGCTGGTTTCATGTCTTTTAACCATTGAATACAGCCGCCAGATGACGGATGATGAAAACAGGAAAATCAAAGAAGTCTGTGATAAGCTTGACTTTACAAAAGATGAACTTCCTATGTCTGAACTTTTTGATGTTCTTCAGCCCTCCTTATCCTTACCCGATCAGCTACAGAAGATTTACCATAAGCTTGATTCGACGGTTGAAACAATTAAAAACAGGAAAGATTTTTATTGTGAGTCATCTGACCCAACTCTTCTATTCTATAACTTTGTTTATACTATGTTGTCGTTAAAGGATGTCTACTCTGGGACAAGGGTTTGGATATATACTGACCTATTACAGTACATCCAACCATATGATAACGTAATTGAGTTTCTGCAGATTTTACTATCTGAAATGGACCATGACATGTTTACCATTAATTTCATGATTACAAAAGATATAATCATACCGCTTTTCTGGTCAGATATTCGATTCATAAAAAGACTTGATGGACCTGATTCTTTTTTAAGATACAAGGATTATTACAACATCAGCCTGCTACAATGGAAATATAGTAAGGTCATTACTGTATAAATTTAATTTATTACCGAAAAAGGAGCCATGGAGGCTCCTTTTTACTCACCGAATACCTTTTCATAAACTTCAATCATCTGCTTATACTTTTTGTAGATTTCAGCATCCGATTTTATGATGTTCATATTATTGACACTGATTTCATTTTTATATGGATTAATATAGATTACCAGTTTTCCGATCTCAAATAGTTTATATACGTTATTTTCCTCATCAAAAATAACGGTTCCTTCTTTTATGCCAAGCTTCTTCATTGCGCAGATGAAGAGAAAAAGTTTATATTCTGGCTTATCTTCCATTTTCTTTATTTCATCCCTCAATGCGTCAAGAAACAGCCCTGTCAATTTTAACCTGTCCAGACGGTCTACCTCTATCCGTGTCCTTCCAGGTGTCATTATATAGGGATTTGATACTTCAAGTTTCAACATATTGATATCTATCTTTGTTACTGTTCCGCTCTCATTGATGTCAATTCTTTTTATTTCATCACTTGGAGATGATTTCCTTAAGAACGCTGTAAATCCAATCTCGTGGTTATGCAGTTTAATCGCCCTGTTTATTTTATTGATGACTCCAGTTACCGGGTTCTCAAGACGTTCCATCCGTATTTCCCGGATTGCTTCATCTGGATTCCGTAGGATGACTGGCCCTGTTGCCTTTCCGGTATAGACGTTCATGATTTCGATTGCTTTTGGCGCAATCACGCCTGTTTCCTTGCAAACCTTCATGACATCCATCTTGTATGTCTGCAAAATTTTATCCCTCTTTTCTTTATATTCTGTATAAGGTATGACTTCTAGTGGGATATCCCGATATGCATACTGTGATCCATCAATCAATACCAGTCTTCGCATCGGGTTATCTACGAATTCGCCAACCAGACGGCTTTCTGTTACGTCTGCAAGTACATCAAGAGGGCTTAATCCAAATGATTCATAAGTCTCCTTCTTCCATGGCTTGATATAAGCATCTTCAACGGACTTCCAATTTGCCTTGTTTTCCCTCATGCCACTGATATATTCAGTTGCGCTGGTTTTAAGTCCAGGGTGTGTTGTTTTCAATATCTTATATATGATTTTGGGATTTAGTTTCGTTAGTTTATATTCCTGTTCTCCGCGAAGTTCAATCTCTGGGTCTAATTTCTCCATATGTACGGAATCTGAATTCAAATCCAGATGATATGTCCTTTCAATATCATTTAAGGTGAATTTTATATCATATTCACTACCGTTCTTATTTCCAAACTTAATGATGGCTGAATTAAAAAAGGTCAGGCACCCTTCAATTGCATTCCTGATTTTTAAAACAGATTCCTTTTGTCTATTTACATCATACTGTAATTCTGTTGTTTCAATCAATGTGTCCAATGCATCATATTTAAACGGATCAATTGGTCCATTTGATAAGATTAAGTGCCCATTTAAAAATAAATAGGTCCTGTACCCTTCTGACAACTTATATTTTTTGCGGTTTTCCGAATCAAACTTAAATGACACTGCTTTCTGGGCGTCATCCTCATTAAATAGTACCTTACATTCTGGGAATGTTTCTTTTACATGCTGAATTGTATTTTGTAGAGCATAGCTGCCAAAATATCTTTTATTCATTTTATACCTCCTGCAATTAATTGCGTAAAGAATCCTTTTAAAAAAGGCTCCTATTTTTTTGTTTCTGATACGATGGACAATGTCCTCATAAACGGCATGATTTCCTCTTTTTGTAAATAATATGAAATTGCAATCACTGTATTTGTATCATTCATAAATACAAGTCCTTTATACTGTCCATCATCATTGGTTAATATAAATTTATTTTCATCAATAACTTCATCTTCAATCCTATTTTCTTCCGGCAAAGATTTTAAATAATTTTCTGCACTTAATTCTGTTGTAAAACTTCCTTCACAAATAAGCTTATCCTTTTTATATATTTTAAATGGTACTTCTTCCATTTGCGTATAGCCGGATGCCACTGATATTGTAATTATATCTCCTGTCTCGATTTTGTAGGAACATGAATCACCTTTTTGTGATGGCTGTTCTGTACATGCGACAAGAAATATGGATAGTATCAGGATATAGCTCAATCTAAATATTTTTCCCATGATTCCTCCTTTCCAAGTTATTATGTTAGTTTCATCTTATTTATTGTTTTTTGAAAAAAGAAAAGAGTCCTAAGACTCTTTTGACTTTGTTTATTAGTTTTAATGTTGATGCCATTCATCTTTTATACGATGGAACCATCTCCACTCTGGATAGTAGAGTCCACATACCGCTTCTAACCCAACTGAATCAGGTACTTCTACAATCTGATTTCTATTGCAAATTTGAAATGGTCTTTCTGCATCGATTTGGTCAAAGATTTTTACGACTTCCTCATTGAATGTTTTATATTCGCATTCCGGTTTCTCATAATAGAATATCCGACTACCATAACCACTTCCTGATTTTAAGATACATTTTTTCTTATCCATTCCTTATCTGCTCCACTTCCAAACTTATGTAATTTTTATGTTTCTTCCTGCAAATCATATTCACAACATAAATTCTCCCGTATCACAATCATTTTTGTTTTATCTGGTATAAGGTTTAAAACTTTACAGATAGTAACAAATTCTTCTTTCGACCAGTCTTTTGGATTAATGATGATTGGTTCTTTTTCATTTTTTGATTTCCACATACTAATTTTTCCACCCTTTTTTTATGATTTTCTTCATGTCCCTTAGATACCACTTTTTCTTTTTAGTCAGTGGTAAAGGATAACTTCTTACTAATTTACATGGATAATAGCCATATTTATCCTTATCTGTTCCATATCGGTTCTTTGGGTCTGGTTTCTTTTGACATCCAACCCAAACTTCAAAGACATTCCTGTCCAGATTTATGATGTAGGCATATTCACAAGATATACTATCTTTAATAAAATCACTACTATCCATCATATATGCTTTATCTGCTTGCATTAAACATTCAAGATTGCCTTGTGTATTCCGTAATAAACAGTACCAGTCATCATCGGTTTGTAGGCTAACAGTATCATCAAACCATCCATTTCTTTTACAAACCTTTTTTTGTTCTTCCGTAGGGTTCTCATTTTCAACTAAATCAATTTTATTAAATAGCTCGGTCAAGGCATCTTTACTATGGCTCATGCAGAATTTAAGCATATTTTTGCCAAGGTATTCTGGATAGCTGTCAAAATGATTATAAGTAACTTTATCTACTCCATCTTTCCTGATTCCATATAATCCTCTTGTTCCCATTTGTTTCTCCTTTTCATCTTATTTTACTTCTAGTATGTATTGACTTTTATATTACATAAAACCAAATCACATAATAATCTTGTAAAAATCAAGAATAGGAGAAATTTATGAACATATCAAACGCGACATCACAAGTTACTTATCCATATTTTAAAGCTATTAATTCTGATTTCTTTATGATGCCAGAAGTTTTAGATACGAAAGACTATTTCAATGAGATTGAATGCATCATGAAAGAGCTTCCTGTTTCTAAAGACCTAACAAACCAAGAGTCATCCATACTTCATATTAAGTATACTCTCGAACACAAATTAGCAATTATGGCCTTATCTTATGAATTTCTTGGATATATCAGTAAAAGAATCATTTTGCATGATACTGAAAAGCTTGTTCTATATACCATGATGGATCCAAAGAATGCACATAACCTGCATCGAGGCTACTCCATTCATCATAGTGAAAACTTCCTACATGGAGGGCCTAAAGCTGCCACCATGAATCGCACGGAAGCCATATTTGATTATGAGTGTGCTCGTTATACAAAACCAGACAAGCCACTAAATGCATATAATACAATTATGAAATATTATCCTTTTGATTATAAGGATCAAAAGAATATCTTAAGGGAATTTGGCATCTGTGGTTCCGAAAATAAGGATTGCGACTTTAAAAATTGGGACCGTGTATCAGGCCTTTATATACCCGTTTTTGAAGAGCTTACCATTTTAGCAATAAAGTCCATCAAATCATCCCTTTCAAACAATCCAATTGATGTAGTCATGAAAAAATATAATGATTATCTTTTATACTGTGAAATATAAAAGCGCTATGACAGCGCTTTTTTGTATAAGAAAAAGAAGCCTGATGGCTTCTCTTTGAGCACCGCTGGTTGGATTCGAACCAACGAAATCCAGGAGTCAAAGTCCTGTGCCTTACCACTTGGCGACAGCGGTATATGTAAACTGCATTTATGTAAATGCAGATTGCGTATTTCACTCTATCTTAAATTATTACTGATTCCACATTTTTAAAGGAGGTGCCGTGTAAAGTGGCGCTTTACACGGCTTGTTATGGTAAACGGATAATAACGCAGGCGCATGTGACTGACGAGGCTCGAACTCGTGACAACCGGATTAAAAGTCCGGTGCTCTACCAACTGAGCTACAATCACAAATAAGCACAGTTGGAATATGTTAGCTCCATCTGTCTTTTGATATAGATAATATGGTGATTAAAAAATTAAGATAACTTGCAATATAACAGTTTACAAAAAAATACGGATAAAAATCCGCATTTTAATCATACCAGTAATCTATTTTTTGTTGCACAATATTTAATGCTGTTTTTAACAAATCTCTTTCCTTTTTCAAATTCCCACACTGCTCGCCTTGGAATGTTGGCGTGAACATGGTATTTACAGAATATGAATTTGAACAGAACCTGACATAATCAGTATATTCCCTTTTTATTGACCGCCCTAAAAGTAGTTTCTCATATATCGGGAAAAAATATTTCCAGTCCCTAAAAAGGTATAGGCCAATTAAACTTTTCTTCCAGTGTTCATCTAGAATGGAAATATGTTCAGCCATTTTTTCATATAACTTTATTGTATCCTGGTATTGTATCAACATATCTTCATACCGAAAATCCTCATTATCCATGTTTTCCATCTGACTAATATTACATTTGATTCCAGTCAGTTCTTCATATGCTTGTATGAATTCTTTACAGTTATAAACTTCAATCGTTGCTTTATCCTTTTTAATCTGAGTCTTATAATCAAGATGGACCGTAATTTTATCTTTTTCATACATATCTTCATCAGTATAGCTAAAACCAAGTTGCTGCAAGAAGTATCTTGATATTCTGATGTCTTCTGGTTTCATTTTTAGCGATTCTTCCTTTTTTGTCAGAAAATCATATATATCACCATGTACAAACATCGCTGATAGCTTTTCCATTATGACAATATTGGGATTCTCTACTCCTAGATACTGACCGGTTAATGTCTTATGTATTTCTAACAGATTTTTCTTTAATCTGCTTTGGATGCTTAAACGTTTCGTATTCCCATCTTTTTCGATTATATCATATACATTTTCAGTTACTTTTTGCACGAAGTATGAACCATCCGGGCTTTCATATTCAGCATAGTTTTCTTTGAAACCCATCCCTATCAGGAAATCTTCAAAATCAACCATATCATTCATCAGTTCCTTCTTAGTAAAAAATACGTCATAAAAAGTATCATACTGGTCGTAAACATCTTTTCCACGGTTCTCGGTTACAAGTTCAATGAACTCTTCTGCACATTCCTTTGTCCCTACAAAGAATCCAAATGAACTTTCTTCTTTCGAGAAATCCGCAAATGTCTCATATGTTTCACCAGGAAGATATTGGTACTGTAAATTGAATTTACTATATCGATTATTCCGGAGGCCTTTATAGGCTATGAAATAGTCTTCATGACATTCATATAAATTCGTTTCTACTACTTTGAGCTTTTTTTCATCGGTACTTTTACGATGCCAGCTATCATAGAGTTCGTCTAAATACAGATTACAATAGTATTCTTTGATAAATTCATCTGATAATTCCTGGTATTTTGAAATTTGCAGCCAATCTACTCTGTCAGCAAACTCACGGATGAACCCTTCCGATAGTCTCTGGTATATCGAAATTCGCTGCCAGTCCACCCTGTCAGCAAATTCACGAATAAACTCTTCTGACAATTCCTGATATACCGAAATTTGGTCCCAATGCACTTTATCAACAAATTTACGGATAAACCCTTCTGATAGTTTTTGATAAATCGAAATCCTAAACCAATCCACTTTATCTGCGAAACCACAAATAAATGATTCTGATAGTACCTGATATATTGAAATACAAGACCAATCTACCTTATCAGCAAATTCCCGAATAAACAGTTCTGATAATCTTGGATTAATTGAAATACAAATCCAATCCACCTTATCAGCAAACTCACGGATAAGCTCTTCTGACAATTTCTGATATATTGAAATGTAGTGCCAGTCTAACTTATCAGAAAATTCACGGATGAATGATTCCGATAATTTCTGATTTGATGAAATGTAATACCAGTTTACTTTATCAGCAAACTCACGAATGAATGATTCTGATAAGACTTGATATGACGAAATGTAATCCCAATCACATTTTTCAAGCTTCATCTTTTGGCAGATATCTTTTAATTTCTGTTCTTCCATTACAGTTGTAAAATCATACTTTTGGATATTCATATTATTCCTCCTATATCATAGCCTCAACACGTCTTATTCTCATATAATATGAAATATTTATAGGTAAAATAAAAGGTAACTATCAAAGTTCTGTATGATTCTTTTTGTGTATTGTCTATAATTGAAACAAAAAAAGAAGGCATATGCCCTCTTTATTTTAAATTTAATGATGTTTCGTCTTCTGCTTCATTGTCCTGTGTCAGTGATATAAAATTTCCATTTGAATATTTATATTCTTTTTTATTGCCTGAACCATCTACCGCATCAAATGTTTTACCATTGTACAATAATATATAATCACCCTGTTTAAATTGTGTAGGAATCAGGAACTCCGTTTCTACAGATGTCATATATGGATAATTGTTTCCTGGCTTCTGAATCCACAGATCCCATACGATTTGGAACATATTCGCATAGACTGCACTGTTCCTTAAAACACCTTCCATTACCCTTGATTCTTTTATATACCCAGTACTGTATCCTGCTTTGCCAGAAGAATATCCACTTGTATAACCTTCAATAAGTGTATCGGAATATCCGCCGATTGCAAAGATACCATTATATGGCATTGAATCCGATATTGGGAATCCGAAAACCAGTGATGAATGTGTCCTATCATCCATTGTATCAATTGGAATGGCATCATAAGCAGCATACAATGACTTAATGACTGTATCGATATGTACATTATCAATAAATACCTCTGTACCTTCCGGCAATCCAACCGTGCATGCGCTTAGCTTTAGTTTTTTTACATCTGTTGTCCTCCATCTATCAACGGCATAATCCTCTGCAGTAAAAACTGTTTTTAATGCAAAGGATTCGTTTGGAACATCCACTGTCATTGTCAGTTTTCCATTTTCAAATTCTCCGATTTTATCATCCAATAACTCATCGGTTCTTTCTGATGTCATTGTCTTTTTTGTGGCCACTTCGGTTGTTTCGACTTCACCTACACATCCTGATAAAATAAGGCAGGCCAATATCGTCATTAATCCAATCCTTACTATTTTCTTCATTATCTTACCCTTTCCGTTTTTTTACTAGTCACTATCTGTTTTAAGCTCTGCATGTTTGTTGAATACAAACGTTACATAGTCAATTCCCATTATATTTGGGAAATCCGAAATGCTGCTATAATCGGTTAATGTTTGATGGTCAATTGCTGCATCAGCGATACTTGTCTCATCAATCATGATTCCATCACATTTACAGTATTTGCATATCTCTTCTTCCATCCTATGATACCAATATGCGTGTTTCATATATTCTATATCATTTCCACCATCTACTATGTATGATAGGGTAACGAGATAGGATAGTTTCTCTTCCTGCTCATCATATATGTGATAGTCGCTACCAAATCCGGCCAACTTAACAACCAAAAAACGTTTGAATTTCCCATCTATTTTTTTCCGCTTGATTGGAATATTACATTTTTCAAATCCATCCTTTGCCAGGCTAAGGCTATGGATGGAACTTGAATTTGTCTCGAATACACTTTGTCTTATTTTAATCATCTTCTTCATCTTCCTCATCATCTTCATATTCTTCATCTAACTCATTAAACCAATCTTCTTCATCTTCCTCTTCCAATGATTCATTAAACCAATCTTCTTCATCTTCCTCTTCCTCTGATTTAAAATTCCAATGGCCTGCTTCTATTGAATCCAGTTCCAATTTCTCTAACAACGTGTATTCTTCTTCTGTAATAGGAATACACGAAAAGCATTCCTCGGTTTCCCTTTCTTCGTTATCATACAAATTTCCGAATGATATTACAAACTGGGTATTCATAAAACTCTCTATATCTTCTCTTGCTATTACCCTCACACAAAGTGAACTACTCATGACTAAAGTCATAAGCTTCTAAGCCACTGCAGGTACAGTTACCTTAGACTGGGTTCATGCCAGCAATACTGCTACTTTCGTTACACAGTTACTTTTATCGGACTTCCTAGATTTTGATAAGAAATCTGTTTGCCTCGACCTATCTGTTTAAAGTATAGTCTCATGATATTATAAGCGCCTACCGCATCGGCATTCCATATATGTCCGGCTTCTTTATATAAGCCTCTTTTTATTCTATTCGACTTATTCGCATATCGTTTACTAACTTCTTTTGATAATGGGCTACATTGACTGGAATATGATTCTTTTATCCTTATAAAGCGAATTCCATGCTGCTTTAATTTATATTCCAACA
>ERZ773248.305-NODE-305-length-69043-cov-14.144938_pt1 | contig 69043 bp, 55 predicted proteins | sample MGYA00580518_ERZ773248 | MGnify/ENA primary metagenome ERZ773248 (study PRJEB29015, sample SAMEA2737762) | human gut metagenome | biome: human gut; feature: human-associated habitat; material: faeces | place: China | collected 2012 ...
ATCCGCCGTGTGCCGCCGCATTGCAGCCTGTCTCGATCGTCTCTTTCTGCTCCTGCCCCGGATCCCTTAAATGCACATGCATATCAATAAATCCCGGCATGACATAGCAGCCTTTTGCGTCGATCACATAGTCTGCCTTATCCCTGATGTTTTTTTCCATTTTTACGACTTTTCCATCCTCGGCGAGAATGTCTGCCACTTCGTCTGTCTCTGTCGCCGGATTGATGACATGTCCGTTTTTAATCAATAATATCATTTTTATTGTTCCTTTCTTCCCGAATTAACTACATTTATCATTTTTATAATTTTGCATAAATTTCCATTGGCACGTAGGCACGGATATAGATTCCATCCTCACGGTATTCTTCTTCCAACAGTTCACCGGATTTGCGGACAAGCTGGATCACGCCTGCATTTGCATACGGCACTGTCCGCTCCACGAGGACTTTATTTTCACGCAGGAGCTCGGATAAAAGATTCTTTAATTCCTCTAACCCGGTTCCATTTTTCGCTGAGATCGGCAGCGTATGGTCTGCTTTAAAATCATGCAGTGGCTCGCTGTCCATCCTTGCATCCTGCTTGTTGAACAGCGTAATCACCGTCTTGTCCTTCACATCCAGATTTGCCAGTGTCTCATATACGATCAGCATCTGCTTCTCGTGCTGCGGATTAGAAGCATCTACCACATGTAAAATATAGTCTGCGTATTTTGCCTCCTCCAGCGTGCTTTTAAATGCCTCGATCAGATGATGCGGCAGTTTGCGGATAAATCCGACGGTATCTGTCACCAATATCTGCTGCCGTCCCGACAGTTCCAGCACTCTTGTGGTAGGATCAAGCGTTGCAAATAGCTTGTCCTCCTCCAGAACTCCGGCATTGGTCAGTGTATTGATAAGTGTTGATTTTCCTGCATTTGTGTATCCCACGATCGCAGCCACCGGCATCTGATTTTTTTCCCGCTGTGCACGGGTGATATCACGGTGCTGCCGTACTTCTTTCAATTCCCGGTTCAGCTGTGCGATCCGGTCTTTGATGAGTCGTCTGTCGATTTCCAGCTTTTTCTCACCCGGACCTCTCGTACCGATTCCGCCTCCAAGTCTTGACATGGAGCGCCCAAGTCCGGTCAGCCTGCTCAGACGGTATTTTAACTGTGCCAGTTCCACCTGGATCTTTCCCTCACTGGTAGTTGCTCTTGCCGCAAAAATATCCAGAATGATCAGTGTGCGATCCATCACTTTAGTATCCAGCATATCTTCCAGATTGCGGAGCTGCGCCGGTGAAAGTTCATCATCACACACAATGCCGGTTGCGCCCAGTTCCTCCACAAGCAGCTTTAACTCCGCCACCTTTCCAGAACCGATATAAGTCCCCGGATGAATGAGCTCCCGCTTCTGGATCATGGTTCCGACTACAGTTGCTCCTGCTGTTTTCACCAGTTCCGCAAGTTCTGCAACAGAATCCTCTGCGTCATCTCCATCCTGCTCACTCACGCCTACAAGAATTACTTTTTCTTCTATCTCTTCTATTTTAAATGCTTCTGCCATTCTATTCTCCGTTATTGTTTCCTGTGGTCTCTTTTATTGTGCCGGTGTCTGCGCCTCTTCCGGTGTCTGTGTATCTTCCACTGTCTGCGTATCCTCCGTCACGGCTTCCTCTGTATTCTCCACAGGCGCTGTCTGTTCCATACGGTTTTTCAGGAAAATATATTCACGCTGCGCACTCGCATCATCCGGATAAACCTGTACATACTCCTGTACCACGTTCCATGCAGAATTAAAATCGGATGTATATTCATAACAAATGATGAGATTCTGCATCAGTTCTCTTCTGTTTGTCACATTTTCCATAGCAATACCCTGCTCTAAATAGGTGAGTGCACCGGAATAGTTTCCTTTTGCTATCTCAATTTCCCCGAGTGCATTCATCGCCTGGGAATCTGCGTTTCCTGAGTTTACATAATTCTGATAATAAACCTCTGCGTTTTCAGGATCACCCTGTGCCTCATACACCTGTGCAATGTAAAGATTTGCAATGACGCTCTCCTTATCTAAAGCCGACTTCAACTCTGTCTGGGCATTGTCGTACTGTCCAAGATAATAGTAAATTCTTCCGCGCCATGCATAATCTCCGGCACTGTTGCCTTTGATATCAAATGCTTTATTTAAGTATTCTTCCCCTTTTTCCGTCATATCATAAGCAGAAAGGTTCTCGTAAATGTTGACATAAAGTTCGTAATCGCTGCTGTTATTTTTTACTGCCTTATCAAAATCCGAAACAGCGCTCTCGGTATCCCCCTGTTTCAGATAAACACAGCCGCGCAGATAATAAGCGTCTGCTGCCTTTTTGTCATAATCAATGATCGCTGTGTAAGTGTCCACTGCCCCTGCCGGATCACCACCGGCATACTGTGCCGCTGCCTTATAGTAGCAGATATCTAATTCGTTCTCTGTGATTTTCCCAATGCACTGTCCCAAAGCACTGTTAAACGCATCCACGGCTCCTGCGTAATCGCCGCTTTCCATTGCATTGATTCCAATCTGACGGTAAGCAGTCTGGTTTTCTTTGCGCTCATTGGTACAGCCTGTCATAAGTGTAAAGCTTAACAGGGTAAGCGCTGTGATATATGTAAATTTCTTTTTATTCATGAAAATAAGTCCTCTGTTAATTTTGTCCACAGTGCACGCCCATGAAATCAAAGATTTCATGGGCTCACGGGCATTCGCCCTATCAGTCATCAAAAATATCAAATACATCGTGCAAGCACTGCATTTGATATTTTTTCCTCCTGACACTGCTCATTGCTTTATGCACATTATAAAGCATACGCCCAAATATTCCAAGCAATTTATTGAACAGATTCCTTCATTCCCTGTCAGAGTTATTGTGCATAATGTCTCTTTCCGCAGCATCCGGCGCTGTTTCACTGCCTACTCCCATTATATGTGTTGTTGGCAGATTTTACAACACACAAAAAAGAGGCTCACACCGCACTTTACATACGGCGCACGCCACTTTGTATATAGATCATATACTCCCCTAATTTTACAGATGTTCTGCGAACACCTGAATCATTTTCTTACGCATCAGAACAGCAAGTGTTCTGATGCTGAATTTTACAGATGCCAGATATCGTTACATTCACAGATGCTCTGCGAATGTAACGTTCGCAGCTCTCATGAATAGTTTTGCTTCGCAAAAGGAGAGCTGCTCACACCTGAATCATTTTCTTACGCATCAGAACAGCAAGTGTTCTGCTGCTATATTTTACAGATGCCAGATATCTTCATTGTACTGTGCAATGGTTCTGTCAGATGAGAAGAAACCTGCCTGGCTCATGTTTACGAGCATTTTTTTCGCCCATGCCATACGGTCTTCGTAATCTGCAAAGATGCGCTCTTTTGCTGCAACATATTCCTCGAAATCCGGTAATGTCATGAACCAGTCTTTGTTTAATAATTCATTGTAGAGACGCTCTAAGTTTTCTCTGCATCCGACTGCCATCATCTCATCACTTACGATGAAGTCGATCGCACGTCTGATGTTCTCATCATTGTCATAGTAGCTTCTGGAAACATAATCTGCTTTTGCATAGTGCTCGATCACCTGCTCAGAAGTCTCACCGAAGATGTAAATGTTATCGTCCCCAACGAACTGATGCATCTCAACGTTTGCACCGTCCATAGTACCGATCGCTACTGCACCGTTTAACATGAATTTCATGTTGGATGTTCCGGATGCCTCTTTGGAAGCAAGGGAAATCTGCTCATGGATATCTGCTGCCGGGATTAATTTTTCAGCCAGTGTTACATTGTAGTTTTCTACCATAACAACTTTTAAGTATGGAGAAACCTCCGGATCTTTGCTGATCAGTTCCTGTAAGCAAAGGATCAGATGAATGATATCTTTTGCAATGACATAAGCCGGAGCTGCCTTTGCACCGAAAATAACAGTGATCGGACGGGCTGGTTTTTTGCCTGCTTTGATCTCAAAATATTTGTGGATCACATAGAGTGCATTCATCTGCTGTCTCTTATACTCGTGTAATCTCTTGATCTGGATATCGTAAATAGAGTTCTCATTTAACTCGATACCCTGTGTTTTTGCAAGATAATCTTTTAATTCTGCTTTCTTTGCATTCTTAACATCAAGAATCTTCTGTAATACTGCTTCATCATTTACAAATGCACCTAATTTTTCAAGTTCGGTTGCATCTTTCTTGAAGCCGTCACCGATCAGAGATTCAAATAATGCGGTGAGTTCCGGATCACAGTGTAATAACCAGCGGCGGAATGTGATACCGTTTGTCTTGTTGTTGAACTTCTCAGGATAGATCTTGTAGAAGTTGTTAAGCTCAGAGTTCTTTAAGATCTCTGTGTGAAGGTATGCAACACCGTTGATGCTGTAACCGTAATGGATATCCATGTGTGCCATATGGACACGTCTCTCATCATCGATGATCGCTACGGATTTATCGTCAAATTTTTTCACAACACGGCTGTTTAATTCGTAAATGATCGGCATTAACTGTGGAACAGCCTTCTCTAAGAAATGGATCGGCCATTTTTCCAGAGCCTCTGCTAAAATGGTATGGTTTGTGTAAGCACATGTTTTGGATACAATATCAATTGCCTCATCCAGTAAGATTCCACGCTCCATCAATAAACGGATCAGTTCAGGAATCACCATACTTGGGTGTGTATCGTTGATCTGAACTACTGCGTACTCATTTAATTTGTGTAAATCGCCGCCTCTTGCAAGTGTCTCATCGATGATCAGTCTTGCTGCGTTGCTTACCATGAAGTACTGCTGGTAAACACGGAGGATACGTCCCTTATCATCAGAATCATCCGGATATAAGAATAAAGTAAGGTTCTTTTTGATGTCCTCTTTATCAAAATCAATTCCATCACCAACTAAGCTTTCATCTACTGTCTCTACATCGAATAAATGAAGTTTTGTGGTACGGTTGTTGTATCCTAACACATCGATATCATACATTCTGGACTGCAGATTGAATCCACCGAACTGAATGGTGTACGCTTTATCTGTCTTTGTCAGCCAGCTCTCTTTCTCGATCCATGGGTTTGGAGTCTCATGCTGGAGATTGTTCTCAAATACCTGTTTGAATAATCCGTAGTGGTAATTTAAACCAACACCATCACCGTTCAAACCAAGTGTAGCGATAGAGTCAAGGAAACATGCTGCAAGACGTCCAAGTCCACCATTGCCCAAAGATGGTTCCGGCTCAACCTCCTCGATCTCTGCAAGGCTCTTGCCATTGTCTGCCAGTAATTTTTTTACGTCCTCATAAATCCCAAGATTGATCAGGTTGTTTGATAATAATTTACCGATCAGGAATTCTGCTGAGATATAATATAATTTTCTTTTTCCCTCGTTGCTGACTTTCTCTTCTGCCATTCCTTTTGTCATTTCAAGCAAAGAGAAATATAATTCTTCGTTACTGCACTGGGAAATTGCTTTTCCTGTTCTTTTTGTTACGATTTCCTGTAAATTCATGATTTACTCCTTTCCTTGCGCCTGTTGGCGAAAGCTTATTGTATTGTCCGCCGCATTTTCTGCCGCAGTTGTTTTCGTGTTTTTTCGTAAAACCGATGTTTTATGATTAATATTATATTCAGGTACGCCATTTTATTCTTGTAATATTCCATACAAAAGTGGTACAATCCTATCATGTTATAAATGATGTATTGTTTTAACCTCTTTAAAATTGTGTAAACATAACAAAATGAGCACCCGGTTTTTGTGCACTTTTCAATCATGTTGTTTTATTTTCCAGATTGCAGCGCAAAGTGCATGTTTTCGGCACAATAAAATCATCACAAAGGAGTATGTACCTTATGAATATACTGGAATACGAAAATTATCAGGAAAAAATCTCCCATGGAAACCCTTTATTTCCATATATCACTTATCTGTGCTCGATCCCACTGGATTTTTCTTATGTGCCGATCCACTGGCATGACGAAATGGAGCTTATCTATATAAAGAAAGGTCACGGTATTATCACCGTGGACTTCACACAATACCAGGTCAGTGCCGGAACGCTCGCACTTATCATTCCGGGACAATTACATTCGATTGAACAATACGAAAACGAAAGTATGGAATATGAAAATATTATTTTTCATCCGCAGATTCTTTTATCCAAGCAGACCGACACCTGCAGCACCGACTATTTTTCCCCACTGATGGACGGAACACTCACAGTTCCGGTACTCTATCAGCCCGGTGATCCCTATTATGGAGAGATTTCTGCCTGCGTCGATGCAAATGATGAGATCAGCAAAACCAATCCGCCAGCTTACCAGCTTTTCATCAAAAGCCAGCTTTTTATGCTGTTTTATACTCTCTTCAATAAGTGCAGTTCCAGAAATGCCCAGAAAAAAGATTACAAGTCTCTGGAAAAAATGAAATTGATCTTAAAATTTGTGGAAAATAATTACATGGAAAAAATTACGATTGAAGATGTGGCAAAAGAAGTCAGCTTAAGCCAGTCACATTTTATGAAATATTTTAAAAATACGATGGGAACGTCCTTTATCGACTATCTGAATGAATACCGGCTGACGATGGCTTCCAGACTTTTGATCTCTTCCGATTCTTCGGTTTTGGATATTGCAGCGGAAGTGGGATTTGATAATCTTTCCTATTTTAACCGTTCCTTCAAAAAACGCTTCCAGCAGACCCCGAGGGAATACCGGAAGCGTTATGCACAGCCGTAACTAAGATTATCATATAACATAATATCCTACAATACCGCAGACGATCCCTGCCAGCGCGCCCACAATGATATCCTTTGGCTCATGCACTCCGACCAGCACGCGCACAATGCCCAGAAGCAAACCAATGATTCCGAGCAGTACCCCTGCTCCCGGATGCTCATAAAAAATCGTCATCGCAATAATAAAAACAGAAAATACATGCCGGCTTGGAAATGATTTTCCTTTTGTGTCTTTTTCCAACACCGGCGGCATGTCAAATTTTTCATACGGCCTGGGCGCATTGATGATTTTCCGGACAATGGAAAGTCCCACAAAGGACACTGCCGGAACAAGTATTGCGCGCCAGAGCCATGGATCTTTGTCCTCAAACAGCATAAAAAGATAGAGCGGATACACGCAGAATACAAGTGCTGTCAGCATATGATTCAGACTCGTCACACGCTTCGCCCGTTCCTGATTGCTCCGAAGCGGTTCTGTAATTTTGATATACTGTTCTTTTGTCATAGCAAAAAATCATTTCCTTCCCGGTAATTGTTTTATCAATCTATGGTTTGAGATTATCTTAATATTACACTTCGCTTCCGATGACTGCAAGCACTGCCCCTATAAAAATAAAGAAATCAGACACATTAAAAATAATCCTCCGAAACCATTTCGGTCCGGTCTGAAACCGCACATAATCCACAACATGGTGCTTTGTATAGCGGTCATATAAATTGCTCAGTCCGCCGCCGGCTAACATGGCAAGTCCCGTTTTTGTGAGTTTTTTTCCAGTCATCCGCATTGCAAAATAATAAACGACTGCCACAAAAGCCATGATGACACTGTGTATCGCAGTCATGGCTTTCGGATGTTTTGCGAGAAGATTTAACGTTGCACCTTTGTTGTAGAACTTCTCTATGCAGATCATTCCACCGAGACGTGGATTTTTTACTTTTCTGGCGTATTTTTTATCAATATATTTTTTCAGAAAAAAATCAAGCGTAAAAATCGCTGCAGTGATTGCTAAATAGACCATGCCGCAGGCTCCCTTCTTCCTCTCTCCTGCACTCATTGTAGCACATATTTTATTCAGTAAAAACGTTTTTATACAAAAAACAGGAAACCTTTGAGATTCCTCAAAAGCTTCCCGCCTCTTATCTGAACCAAATATAATTTTTCCTATCCCTTCACACTTCCAAGTGCAATTCCCTGCACGATATAGCGCGACAGGAACAAATAAACGATGATAACCGGGAAAATGGAGAATGCGATCATCACATAGACCTGCCCCATATCAAACTTCAGCCAGTCTGCTGCACGAAGCTGTGCGATCAAAATCGGCAGTGTCTTTTTGTTATCACTCTGTAAAATCAATGCCGGAGTAAAGTAATTGTTCCAGCTGCTCACAAATCCAAAAATTGCCTGAACAGCAATTGCCGGTTTCATTAATGGAAGTACAATGGAATTGAATGTACGGAATTCCCCGGAGCCATCAATCCGCGCTGCCTCGATCAGTGATAAAGGCAGCGTGCTTTCCATATACTGTTTCATGTAGAAAAATGTAATCGGTGCTGCAACCGCCGGAACGATCAATGGAATAAATGAATCCATCAAATTCATACTGCGCATTAATCTGATAAATCCAAGTGCTGTCACCTGTGTAGGAATCATCATAACTGCAAGAATAAATGTATAAATATATTTTTTCAGCCTGAAATCATAAGCGTGGATCGCATAAGCTGTCATGGTGGAAAAATAAACCGTCAATACTGCACTTAAGGATGAAATGATCAGACTGTTCACAAGGCCTTTGATGACCGGAAGTGTTCCATGCAGCAGATTATTCCAGTTATCGAATAAATGTGTGCTCGGAACCGCGGTAAATCCTGCCTGAAGTTCTCCGTTCGATCTGGTTGCATTAATAAACAATACATAAAACCAGAACAGACAGAAAAAAGATATTATGATCAGGACTGTGTATGCAATCACTCTTCTTGCATGCAATCCCAGACCTTTCTTAACTTCCTGTTTTCTCATTCCAAATCACCCCTTTCTCTTATCGTTTCCGGTCAGTTTAAATACAACAATACTTAAAATACCTGTGATGATAAACAGTACAACAGAAACTGCACCCGCCATACCATAGTTTTTGCTATATAAATGATTGTTCAGGAACATAATCAGTGTCATCGTAGAACGCACCGGATTACCCGTACCATTTGTCAAAATCTGAGGCACATCAAATAACTGAAGTCCACCGATCAGTGAAGTGATCAGTACATATACCAGAATTGGACGCAACAGCGGCAATGTAATGCGGAAGAAAACCTGTGTGGATGTTGCACCGTCTACTTCAGCCGCTTCAAATAATGAAGTGTCAATTCCCATCATTCCTGCCATCAGAAGAATCGTAGTATTACCAAACCACATCAGACAGTTCATAAAGGCGATCAGCCCTCTGGTACTTCCCACATTGGAGAGGAACTTATATGGTTCTGTGATGAATCCCATTTGAATCAACAAAGAATTGATCGGTCCGCTCTCTGCAAACAAAGTGAAAAATAACATTGAAAATGCAGATGCCATGATCAGGTTTGGCAGATAGATCACGGTCTTGAAAAATCTGGAACCTTTTAGTTTCAGGCGCACATCCGAAAACCATGCTCCCAATAATAAAGACAAAAAAATTTGCGGAACAAAACACATGATCCATAAAATCATCGTGTTTTTCGCATAGATCCAGATATCTCCACCCTCAAAAAGTTTGATATAGTTCTGTAATCCTACAAAATTTGGACCAACCTGTGTCAGTCCTGACATATAATTCTCAAAAAAGCTGTTATAAATGGTACTAAACAGCGGAATCAGCTGGAATATGACGTATACCACGATAAACGGAATCAAAAAAATGTATCCCCATTTGTTATATCTGACCGCTTTTCCCCCACTTTTCTTCATAATGCCTGTGCCTCCTTTATCCCGGTATATTCACAAATCGTGAAGCATCAATTTCAAATATCAGGATTGCGGAAAATCAACCTCCTCTATGGTTGTTCATTTTTCGCAATCCTATCTTCTTAATTGCCACTCGGGCAATCACATAATGTTTCCTTAATATGTAAGTTCCGGATATTTCTCTGTAATACCTTTGTAGAATAAATCAAGCGCTTCCTCTAAGGTTGCATTATCTTCAAAGTAGTTTTTCATTGCTTTCTGGAACTCTTCATTGCATCCCGCATCATATGGAGAAAGGTTGCTTAAGTCGAGGCTGTATACACCCGCACAGTACATCTCAAGTGGATTCTGTCCACCTAAAATTTTGCTGGAGTAGCTTGTATCCTCTGCCATCTCTTCCATTACAATCTGGTTATTTACAAAATCATCATCATCTACAACGATCTCTTTCATGACATCTGCATCGGTTGTCATCGTAAGCATAATATCTTTGATGGTTGCTGCGTTATCCGTACCTGCTGCAGCAGCGATCCATGTACCACCCCAGAAGAAGCCCTGTGGTCCTTCAGCAGCACCCCAGCCTCCTTCGTATCCGATAGAACCTTCTGTATCAGCAGCCATAGAGAAGTTTACTAACCATGCTGGTCCAAAGTAGCAGAATACTTTACCTTCCGGGAAGAAACCTTTTCTCCAGTCATCGCTCCACATATCGTGAACACCAGTCTCACCGGCATCTACCATTTTCTTGGAGTCTTCCACCCATTTCATAATATTATCATCAATGTTTACTTTTCCGTCTTCTACCCATTTGGAAGTAACATTGTTCGAATATACACGGTATGTATCATTTGCAGAAGATGTCATCTGATATCCGGCAGCTTTCATCTTTTCTGCTGTAGCGTTGAAGGTATCCCAGTCAGAAACATATTTCTGGACTTCTGCCGGATCATCGGATCCTAATACTTCTTTTGCAGCTTCACGGTTGTAGAATAATACACCCGGGCATCCCTGCCATGAAACACCTTTTAATACACCGTTCGAATCTGTTACAATATCTTTTGTATACTGGTACTGATCTTTCAGATCTTCGTCTGTGATTCCGAGATCTGCGACCGGCATTGTGTAATCTGTATCAACATATTTCAACGCATAATCTGCTTCTAATAAGAATAAGTCAATCTTATCATCCGCTGCAGCAGAATCCTGAGCTAAAAGATTTGCATCCAGGTTGTTCTGGTATGCATTGTCATCACTTGGTGTGATATTCCATTTTACTGTGATGTCCCCAATCTTACCTGTTGTAGCATCCACTTCTTCATATTTGTCATAGTGTGCTTTCAGACGTCTCTGGAACTCATCATTCCAACAATAGATGTTCAAAACTTTTCCTTCATCTGCTGCAACGTTCTCTCCGTCCGCTGCCTCTGTAGATGCTGCCGTGTTGTCTGCTGCATCCTGTTTCTGTCCTGCATCCCCTGAAGCTGCGTCGCTTCCGCATCCAGCAAGCATGGATGCTGTCATTGCTGTAGCAAGTAATGCTGATAACAATTTTTTCTTCATGTTTTCTTCCTCCCTAAATATGATTGGTTCGTTTTTGTAAGTTTATTGTATGTTTTTTCCCACTCATAATATATAAAATTCATTGACAAAATATCATTTTCATGCTATCTTTTGCATCAATATAGTATTACACTAAACTGTGAATTTTACGAAGTGAAAAAGCAGGATAAAATCAGGGGGTTTTCCTATGGATCTTTCTAAAGAATGGTACCGGAGTGAATTTGTAAATCAGGAAATGTTAGAACAGCACCGTGTCATTGAAACTGAATATACGTTCTATGACGCGATTGCAAATGGAAATATCGAATATGTGCAGGATAACTGTAAAAATCAGACCTTCACAAACCCGGATGGAATGGGAAAACTGTCCGAGGACAAACTTCAGAATATCCGCTATCACTTTGTTGTCACGACTGCCATGATCACAAGATACTGTGTGCATGCCGGAATGGAACAGGAACAGGCATACAGTCTCAGTGACTTTTATATTTTAAAAATGGACAAGTGCAGGACGATCGACCAGATCAGCAGGCTGCACGATACGATGTGTCTTGATTTTTGCAGCCGCATGAATGAATTGAAACGCCGGCAGATTCTCTCCAAACCCATTGTACTCTGTTTAAACTACATTTATAGTCATATTCACTACCGCATTACCATCAAAGAATTGGCCGAATACCTGAGTCTGTCGGAAAGTTACCTGTCCAAATTATTTTTAAAAGAAATGGGAATTCCGCTCAGCCACTATATCACCGATTTAAAAATCGAAAAAGCAAAAAATCTGCTGCAATATTCAGATTACAGCATTGTCGAAATCGCCAATTATTTCTCTTTTGCTTCCCAGAGCCATTTTATTCAGGTTTTCCAGAAAAAAACTGGCATTACACCTTATAAGTACAGAATGATGTACTTCCGGACAAACTGGGAAATGCCAAAGAAATCCGAATCATAAAAAATGCAGGAACAGCCGTTGTGTGATCACCGGATCTGCTCCTGCATTTTTATAACTGATAAGAAATTTTATGACATAATGTATTCAATCTCTGTGTGTTCTGTTAACATCGCTTCTGCGACATAGCTGCCATCTGTTTCCACACCGTTTACGATCATTTTTATGCATCCACACTGTGCATGGTTACGGTTCTTCACAACGATATGTAAGTGTTTTCCACGGAAATCTTTTTCGATCTCAAACTGTTCCCACTCTTTTGGAATAGAAGGTGCTATGCGCAGTCCTTCAAAATCAGGCCGCATTCCAAGAATTCCCTCTACACAGCCCACCATCACGGTAGATGCCGTTCCTGTCAGCCAGTGTACATGGGAACGCCCGAACTGCGGGCTTGCCTTTCCCTCTGTAAACTGTCCATAGCAGTATGGCTCTAACACCCGGATCTCTGCGTCCGCATTCTGTGCTGCCGGTGAATTCTCCATAAAGTAAGTGAATGCCCGGTCTCCGTGTCCAAGCAGCGCCTCTGCCAGAATCAGCCAGCCCTGTGACTGGGAGAAAATACCTGCATTTTCCTTTGTTCCTGCATTGTAGATCACTGCCAGTGCTCCCTCAAATGCTTCTTTATGATATGGCGGATCCATAAGAATCGCACCAAACTTTGTGTTCAGCTTCTCATAAACATTTTCCATTGCTTTTTCTGTCTGCTCTTCTGTCGCAAGCCCGCTGATCACACTCCAGCTCTGCGGATTCAGCCACATATTTGCCTCGTTGTCCGTTCTCTTTCCGATTGTCTCTCCTGCCTCTGTAAATCCGCGGATGAAACGGTCTTCATTCCAGCAGAACTCATTGATCACATCCCCCTGCTGTTTCTGTTTTTCTTCCAGATATGCAATATAATCTGTATCGCCTTTATACTCCGCAAATTTCTTCAGGATTGTCATTGCATAATAGAACTGCATTGCAACAAATGAAGACTCTCCTGCTTTTCCAAGTCTTAAACAATCATTCCAGTCGGCATAAAGTCCTGCCGGCATTCCGTGTACCCCAAGATGATTCATGGAGAAATCAACTGCACGTTTCAAATGCTCATACACAGTTCCTTCCTCTTTGTCTGCAAATGGGACCACCTCATCTAAAAATGCCATGTCACCGGTTTCGGAAATGTACTTATAAACGGTTGGGAACAGCCAGAGTGCATCATCTGCGCGATACTCCGGATGTCCTGTCTCATTTACATAAGATGCATCTTCCGGTGTATCCTCATGCCCCGGATTGTGTGTAAATTTTACAAGCGGAAGTCCTGCTCCGTGATGCACCTGTGCAGAAAGCATGAAACGTATCTTATCTTTTGCCATCTCAGGTGCAAGATGGATCACGCCCTGGATATCCTGCACGGTATCACGATATCCGTAACCATTTCTTAAACCACAGTAAATGAAAGACGCTGCTCTTGACCAGATAAATGTCATGAAGCAATTATAGGCATTCCATGTATTGATCATAGTATCAAATTCAGGACTTGGAGTTTTCACCTGAAAATGCTCTAATTTCTCATGCCAGTAACCGATCAGTTCTTTTACTTCTTTCTCGCAAATCTCTTTTGGATTACTGTAATGTGCACAGATTTCTGCTGCTTCCTCATCATATTTCATTCCAAGAAGGAATGCGATATTTTTGCTTTCTCCCGGCTGTAATATAAGGTTCAAAGCAAGCGCTCCACAACTGTTCTCATTATAATTTAAAGTATTATCCAGTTTTCCGTTCACCACACCTGCCGGATTGGAATAATTGTGATAATGTCCGATAAAGTTCTCTTTTGAACCACAGTAAGATGTCACTTCCGCTCCTGCTGCCCCGAAGAACCGTTCTATCACAACTTTGTGATCGACCTCAACGCCTTCCTCCTGTCCATCTAAATTACCATGGATGAGCTGACGGATTCTGTTTTTTTCGAACTGTGTTCTTGTGATGAACTGGGAATACTGGAGATTCACCTGATCCTGTTCGTAATTGCTGTTATTGGTAAATTCCGCATAACCCGTGATCGTCAGTTTTCTTACTTTATCAGAAGTATTGGTGACATTTAAATCCCACACTTCATAAGATGCATTGAGTGGCACATAATAAAGTGCTTCTGTTCTGATATCTTTATATTCCGCATTGATTTTTGTATATGCAGTTCCATGATGACACTCACTCTTATAAGTTTTTAAATCTTTTCCGACCGGCTGCCAGGATGCAGACCAGAAATCATTTTCATCCTCATCTCTGATGTAAATGTATCTTCCCGGCTGATCAAAATCGTTAAAAATGTAACGAAGAATTCTTCCGTTTGCACCTGATTTTGCAAAACTGTATCCGCCTGCGTTGTTTGAAATGATCGCACCATATTCCGGGGAACCAAGATAATTGGCCCACGGTGCCGGAGTGTCCGGTCTTGTAATCACATATTCTCTCTTTTCATCATCAAAATATCCGTATTGCATGTTCTGTCTCCTCGTTTTTTATTATTTTAAAATCACGTTTACCGTATAGCATCCACCATTTGATTTTTCAATGGATGTTTTGCTTATCACTGCTTTCTTCCCTTCCATCCGGATGTCTAATTCCGGCATGGCAGCTACCTCACTGATCTGATAAGCTCCATAATCTTTCTTCTCCTCATTGTGATAGCGGATCACAAAGGTATTGCCTGCAAACTCCAGATGTATACCTGCATTTCCATTATCATCAAACTGCTCCTTCACCAGTTTCGGTTCTATTACAAGATCACCAAAACTTCCCTTCACACCAAAAACCTCTGTGATGAGCGTAAGCATATACCAGCTCGCCGCACCGGTCAGATAAGCATACATGCCTCTGCCTTCTGCGTTAAAATATTCCGGGATTCCGGGATAAATTCTGCTTGTGTCAAAATCCAGTGCTGTATCTGCCAGTGTCTGCAATGCCTTGTATCCTTCCCGGATAAATCCTCTCTGATAAAGAGCATTTGCATACATGACCGTCATATGCGAAAACACAGCTCCGTTTTCTTTTTCCCCATAAGCAAATCCAAACATTCTGCCAAAATCAAATTTATTTTCATGGAAATTGGTATTCAGGCGATAGCCTCCCGCATCCTTGTCATACAAATAGGTGTCTGCGCTCTCGCAGACTGCCTGTACCTGTTTTTCATCGGCTGTTCCACTCATAATGGCAAAGACCTGACCGGTGAGCATCATGCGTACATTGTTATCATATTTACCTTCCACCCTATTGCCATGATTATCATAATAGCTGTTAAACCACGCATGGTCTGCCCCATCATTGACCCATTCCTTCTGACGGATATACTCCATCATCCAGTCTGCCTTGCTGTAAAGACTCTCTGTAAGTTCATCTATCGCAACTGCCACTGTTCTTCCACTGACGTTATGACGGCATTTTTTTGTATAAGTCTTTAATAACTCCTGCTTTGCCTGAATATCTGTATACAAAGTATCTTCATCTGAAAGCAGCATCTGCATTTCTTCTAAAATTTCAATTTCTGTGCAGCCACACTGTTTTTCCAATGCTTTCAGGTAATCTGCAAGCTGCCGCAGATTTCCGGCATACGCACAGGTGAAGGCAACACTTTCGCCTTTCTCCTCTGCCATATCAAGTGCATCGTTCCAGTCTGCACCGCGAAGTCTGATGATGTTATGATCTCCGACTTCATAAAATGCGCAGAGATTCTGCAGTAAAAGGTGTTCCAACACACTTCCGTAATAAACAGCATTGTCCTCCGTTTTCTGGATCTCTCCATATGCACTGTTCCACTCCTCATCAATGGCTGTGCCTCTTTCCACCTGGCGGTCTTTAAAATATGAAACTTTTTTCAGGAGGATCTCAATATCCCCTGTCTGGTCAATGTAAAGCTTTGTTGTCAAAAACGGCCAAAATCCATGATCCATCCACACACGCGTGATATGATTGCGGTCAGCAATAAATACTCCCTGTTTCTCTCCGATGATGGTCGCATTGCTTCCGTCCATCCGCACACCACCGTAATTGTCTAAGATCATCTGTCTGACTCCTGACGGATTCATCAATAAGAGAGCCAGACAATCCTGCCAGAGATCGCGCCAGCCTCTGCCGCCTTTTCCATAATCATGGTGTGGCAGAAATGAACATCCATAGATTCTTCTTAAGATTGGCTGAAAACTTACCCAGCGCATATAATTATCAAAATCCTCATTGCCCGTATAATATTTTACATTTACTTTTTTCTGCCAGTAATTTTGTGTTTTCTGAAGTGCTTTATTTACCCGTGCACTGGTTGCATAATCGGCTGCCACTTTCCGGATCTCACCCGCATCTTCTGTCACCCCGATGATGACCGTATAAGTTTTTGCTTCTCCAGGCTGCAATGTGATCTCTTCAAACCGGATGCCGCCCACTGCTTCTTTTCCTTCTGCACGGTATCCGGCTTTCACGCCGTCCCTGTTTTCCAATACCGCTCTTGGATGTGTAAAACTTCCCCCTTCCCCGATAAACAGATCGACAGTCGGGTAAAAATCTCTTGGACTGTTTCCCTCTCCATCCATACCGCAGACATAATAAATCATCTCATTTTTCTTATGTCCACGTTCATCAAAGGACATCGTCGGTCTGACACATACCCCGTTTGTTGTAACCGTAATGCGGTGCAGCAGAGAAGTTACATGTCTGTGATCCCGGATATTATCTGCACTTCTTCCATAAACCGGAACTGCTGCAACAGGTGTGATCGTCCGTGCATCTTTGCTCTCATTACAGATCTCCACCTGCATGATCTCTGCTGCATGTGCAAGTGGCGCAAAAGAAGTTACTTTTGCAGACAATCCGTATTTTTCAGAAGAGCGTGTGACTGTCTGCCACATAAATCCTGCTGTCAGGGTACTTTCTTCCTGCTCCTCTGTAAACCGGTTCAGTTCTGCTTCTGCGGACGCACCTGTTACAGACCAGCTTCCGATTCCCTTTATCTGGCACCAGAAATTTCTGGTAGAACGGTTATTATGTAAATTTTCTGCACTCACCGGCTCCATCAGGAATGTGTTCTGATCCACTTTGGAATCTCCGCCAAAATCCGGTGTCACTGCTGCTTTTAATCCTTTTTCATTTGCCACCGGCAGATACAGATAACTGTAGTTTTCTGCCCTATCTAAAGTAAATGTTCCATCTTTATCCAAAAAACGTACTGCTGCCATAGTTCCTCCTTTTTTCTATCCATTGACATTTTTAACTGTTCTTATCATAGCGGAACATATCCACAAAAAAAATCAGATTCATTGCCTAAATGTCATTTTCATGAACCATTCAGGCTTGAATCTAATTTTATATTCAGAACATGATTCTGATATATTTCAATACTCCCTCTTGATAAAATATTACTTATTCCGCCAGCATCACTGCGGAAATATTTTCAACGGTGATGGTGTGCGCTCCTAACTGTTCTCCGCCTTCCGGTGTTCCTAAGAGCAGCACAAACTCACCTGTTTCGGTTGACTGCTCACTCCACGTTGGAGCCACTGTATATTCTTTTGTTTCTCCTGCCTTCAATGTAATATCATCATAAAATCCTTTATATCCATTCTCCGGGTCTCTGAATCCAAGTTTTACGACACGGTCAATGCTGGATGTAATATTAAATTTAATCTCATATTTATTTCCCTGGATCAATGTGAGATTCTGCTGGGCAGCCTGAACATCCCAGTTATTGGTTCCGGAATTTTCCAGTGTAAACAAGAATGTTCCATCTGTTCCCTTCTGTGTTCCATTGCATTCATCAGCAATGCTGCTCCAAAGTCCTGTCAGCATATTTTCTCCCACCGGAACAACCGGTTTGATCACCGGTTCATCAATCTCCGGCGCATCAATCTTCTCCAGCGAAATATTGTCAAAGCAGATTCTGTGCTTCTGATCAATTGCCTGTCCATCGACTGCACCAAGCGTAAATGAAAGGATTGCTTTCATGTCTGTATCGCATGACATTTTAAAATCATACGAAATATTCTGATACTGACCGTCACCTGCAAGATCAATGATTTTGCTTCCGGTGTAAGGTGTCCAGTCATTATCTGATGAACCATCTCTCTGGATCGCATACATAATTTTACGTGCCAGATTCGATTTCACGTCAAATTTCAGGCGGTACCACTGATCTTTTTCCAATGCGACATTGTTTTGTTTCAACTGAATATACCAGTCCGTATCTCCGGTACTGTTAATGGTAATATCTGCCGCATTATTCTCTGTGAGACTGTCCACTACAATGGATGCAAGTCCATCCGAATATTTATAAAATTCATAACCGGATAATCCTGCATTGAAGGAACCGTTTTTGATCAGGGAATCTTCCACGATTTTAACCTGATCGAGATAAATCTCTCCCTGTCCTGACATTGTAAATACAAGATCTTTATTGCCATATGCTTCCGCACTGATTTTTAAAGTATATGTCTGGTTTGCATCCGTAAGTGCATAACTTTGTTCTGCTCCTGCGGCACTCACTTTCAGATCTGCATCTCCTCTTGCCACAAAAGAAAGTTCATAATTGATACCATCCGTAAACGCTAGACCGCTCTGCGAAACTGTAAGCGGTGATTCTTCTGTGTGATTGATCTGTGCATGAAGCTCTCTTTCATTATTTACATTTGTGACGCTTGCTGCGCTGGCATCTGATATTTCCCAATAGGCGAGTCTTCCCTCTCCCTCCTGGAAATCTCCATTGTATACAAGACTTCCATTTGCAAGAATGGTTTTCTCTTCCACTTCATTTGGATCTGCATCCTTTGTCATTTTGACTGCAACATTACGGATCTCAATGTCTGCCGCAGAGCCTGCTGCTCCCATATTGTATTCAAGTCTGCCGTTTGCATCGTTGTCCTCTGTCATTTTAAAAGAATAACGGTATGTCTCCCAGTCTGTTGTAAGACTGGTGTTCTCACTCAGATATGCCATGTAAGAACGATCCGGTGCTTTCACCGCGGTATTCATGGTTCTGTTTTCAGAACTCTTTGCCTCATAGGAAACCTCATATGTGGCACCTTTCTTAAACGGAATACCTTCCTGTACCAGTTGTACACTGTAATCAACGGTTCCTTCCTTTTCCGTCGTGATCTTTATGGAGTTATTTTCAATTACCGCTTCTGCTGCTCCGCCATTTGCTGTCATAAACTTCCAGTCTGCCTCATCTGTAAGACTTTCTTTTTCAGCAAAATTTCCATTGTTCACATAATTTCCATTTGCATCCGGATCACGGAGCACCACATTTTTCTCCGGTCTCTTTACATTCTCATCATAGCTGTCCTTCTGATATACCCTGACATAGTCCACTGCAAGCTGCGCTTTCTCATCAAAAGGTGTCGTGTCATCAATATTGCCGACCCAGGAACCACCGACAGCCACGTTTAAGATCATGTAAAATGGCTGGTCAAACGGTGCCGGATATGCAACCGTTCCCACGTTTTTCGTTGTGGAATACCAGTCATTTTCCTCATGGTATAAAATCCCATCGACATACCATCTGATTGCTCCCGGCTCCCATTCACAGGCAAAGGTATGATATTCATCTGCAAAATCGCCTGCTGCTAAAATCTTTGTGCCCTGGCTTTCCGCATGTGGCTCTCCATAATGGATGGTTCCGTAAAGCTTATTGGTCTGTTGTCCCATAACTTCCATGATGTCGATCTCACCACATTTTGGCCACTGTCCATATAAGTTTTCATTTGTAGGCATCATCCAGAATGCAGGAAGATATCCGGTTCCCTGTGGAACTTTTGCCCTGCATTCAAAATATCCATATTTAAAATCTTTCTTTCCCTGTGTATTTACCCTTCCGGATGTATAGGATACTTTTCCATCCTGCTCGGTTTTCTCCGGCTGAATGATCAGCTTTCCGTCTTTTACATAAATGTTTTTCTCCGTATCCACATAAGCCTGAAGTTCGCTGTTTACCCAGCCCGGATCGTGAAGTTCAACATTCCAGTCTGATCTGTCTAACACAGTTCCCTCAAACTCGTCCTGCCATACAAGATGATATGCCGGATCCTTTGCAGGATCTTTTACTGCTGGCTGCTCGGTTTCCTGCTCCGGCTGCTGGTCTGGTTTCTGCTCTGGCTTTTGTTCCGGCTGCTGATTGTCTTTTTCCTCCGTCTTTTGGCTGTTGCTCTCTTCCGGCTGCTGCGCAGTCTGCTGATTGTTGTTTTGTGTAGTCTGCTGTGTGTTATTCTGCGCTGCATGCTGTGTGTTTTTTTCTTCGGACTGCTGCTTTGCTTCTGTAACCTCTGCCACTACCATTTTATCTTCGTTCTGTTCTGTCGTCTCCGTCTTTTTTCCCTTATTGGCAGCCTGCTTTTTCGATGTGTCTTTTGCGGACTTCTCGTATTTTCCAGCAGTGACAATTTCTTTATCATTTCCAATTTTCAAAGAAACTTTGATATTTTCTTTTTCTATCACACTGCTAATCGATATCTTTGCCTTTTCTAATATCTGGCTACAAAATTCTTCCTCATCTCCTTCTGCCGTAACCTGAATCGTTCCATCTTCTTTCAGATATCCCATTTCATGCGCATGCGCGATCATTTTTTCCATGCATGTCTCAAATGTCATGCCTTCCAACTGCATCGCAGCAATTAGTTCCTGCGCATCCTCATTTACAGGTTCCACTGCTAAAACATTCGCATTTTCATCCAGATAAATACGTAACTCCGGATTGATTTTCACTGTGATAACAACTGCATAATTTTCTGGTATCTGAAATACGGTTTCTGATACCTCTGTCGTTTCTGTCACTTCTTCTGCCTGTTCTGCAGCAGTCTGTGGCTCCACTGCACCTGACTCTTTCACATCACCTGTTTTTCCGCAACCCGAAAAGACAAGCGCCATGCAGCCCAATAGCATCACTGCTCTTTTCCACTTTTCCCTCATTTTTTTGTCCAACATAAAAAACCTCCCTTTTCATTTTGTGTATTTATCCTAACAAATGAAAAGGAAGGCAAAAATCAAATTCTTGCACTAAATATCAAATTCATGCCGTATTATAATAAAACCTATATTGCTTCATAGTCTTTTAGTCATCCATCCCGCAGTTTAACCTCTGGGTTCTGCCGCTCGTAACATGGATTGACGGCAGGCTCATAACCTAAACTCCGGGCTACGCCATGCTGTTGACTGTTTTATATTTATAAAGCATCTCCGCATGGTTCTGCTCTTCGATCTGAATGTCAGCCAAAAGTTTTCTGACACCCGGATCACCGAATGCAAACACTTCCGTATTATAGGTGGAGGAAACAAGCTTTTCTGTTCCGATACAGTCTGTTGCAAGGAAACAGTCCGTTTTCTTATCCTCGGAAGGTGCCATGCTGTAGGTAGCAGCCGGGTTATAATCTTTTCCATCACTGTCGTTGCAGTCGCAGGAAGGAACTTTTCCAGACAGCACCTGTGTCAGGGATTCTAAATGCTTCTGCTCTTTTCCATGCAGATCTGTGAACAGGTCAATAAGCACCTGATCTTTGGCAAGTTTACTGTATCTCTCGTATTTTTCCACGCAGCACTGCTCCTGTGTCTGTAAGTCTTTGATCACGGTTGTCTCTTTTTCGCTCAATATCATCTTTCTACCTCTTTCCGACGGATTTTAAAATCCGCACATTTTTTTCACGATGATATTATGAGTCATAAAAATGGTAATTATTCACTTCCTTCGTGAAAATCTGCCGCCCGGGCAGACAGACTGATAAATCTTTTTGGCGTCATTCCATATTTCTTTTTAAACTCCCGATGGAAATAAGACAAATTCGAAAATCCACAGGAAAGCGCCACCTCGAGCGTATTTGTCTCCCCATTTTCAAACTGGTCTGCCGCACGCTCCAGACGCACATTTTTGATGTACTGCACGCATGACATTCCCATGTATTTTTTGAAAAAACGCATAAAATAATACTCACTGAAAAAACAGATTCCGGCAAGTCCTGAAATCGTCAGTTCCTCCATATAGTGTGCATCGATATAACTTAAAACTTCTTTTAACTTTTTCGCATGTTCTGTCAAAATCGCATCTGCCTCTGTATTCCGGGTACAATATGGAATCAAAGCCGCCACAAGCTGCAACAGATATGACTTGATAGCAATCTCGTATCCGGGTGTTTTTTTGTCATACTCCGTGTTTATATCCTCAAACAGATCTGCTGCCTTTTCGTAAAGCGGATGTCCTTTTTTGATTACAAACGGCGGGATCAATTTCTGGTTCATCAGTGGATTCAAATACCGGATGGCACAGATATCCGCAGCCTTTGCACCAAGAAAATCCATATGAAACACATACGTTTCCGACTGCATGCGCTCCTCTTTTTCATTGGAAATCGCATGCAGCACCGCAGGCGGAATAAAAATCAGATCTCCCTCTTCCACATCATAAATTTCAAGATGGATCTGATATGTGCAGCTTCCCTTCTCAATCCGTGTAAATTCTGCCTCCTCATGCCAGTGCGCCGTGACATAAGGATACTCCTTCCATAACGGCGTCACATATTTTTGCAGCGGAAAAATTTCTTCGCCATGTCTGGCATTCTCATGCTGGTCTAATGATAGGGTTATTTTTTCTTTCATTGTATTGATTCCTCTTTAACATCATTGAAACAGATGGCAAACACCTTCTAAGCTGTCTTAATCCACATTTGCATAGCAGTTTTGTACAATACTTTCTTATATTTATGCAAGATTTTTCGTTTCTTCTATTCTATTATAACAGTATCATACAATCAAGTGTAGAGATTGCGAAACTCAAAGTTGTGTAAATTTAATTTTGAACAATTTTAAACAGCTTTAAATGAGTTTCGCAATCACCCCAGAATCAAATGAAAGAAAAGGAGAATTTATGAAAAGAAAATGGTGGCACGATAAAGTAGCTTATCAGATTTACCCAAAAAGTTTTTGGATACAAACGGAGATGGAATTGGCGACTTAAAGGGAATTATCTCAAAGCTGGACTATTTGAAAGAACTCGGAATCGACATCGTCTGGCTCTCCCCGGTTTACGAATCCCCTTTTGTCGATCAGGGATATGACATTTCCGATTACTATAAAATTGCAGAACAGTTTGGTACAATGGATGATTTTGACACCCTTGTCGCCGAAATGAAAAAACGCGGTATGCACCTGATCATGGATCTTGTGGTAAACCACTGTTCCGACAAACACGAATGGTTTCAAAAAGCACTCGCCGACCCAGACGGTCCTTACGCCGGCTACTTCTATTTCCGCGAGGGAAAAGACGGCAAAGCACCAAGCAATTACCGCTCCAATTTTGGCGGATCTGCATGGACAAAAATTCCCGGCACAAATAAATATTATCTCCACACCTTTGCGAAGGAACAGCCTGATTTAAACTGGGAGAACCCAATCGTCCGCAAAAAAATCTATGAGATGATCAACTGGTGGTTCGAAAAAGGCATTTCCGGTTTCCGTATTGATGCCATTATCAATATCAAGAAAAATCTTGATTTTCCATCCTTCCCGGCGGACGGCGGCGACGGACTTGTCTCCTGCGATAAAATGTTAGCTTCCGCGCATGGAATCGGCACTTTTTTAGAGGAAATGAAGCATGAAACGTTTGACAAATACGACGCTTTTACGGTCGGCGAAGTATTTCATTTAAAAGAGGATGAACTGCGTGAATTTATCGGTGAAAACGGTCATTTTTCCACCAAATTTGACTTTTCCGCCCATGTGCTCTCCAATGGGGAACACGGCTGGTATGACGCGCCCGCCCTCGATTTCAACCGGTGGCGCACTGCCCTTTTTAACACCCAGAAAGCGGATCTTACCGTTGGCTTTGAGGCAAATATTATCGAAAACCACGATGAGCCACGAGGTGCTACACATTATCTGCCTGCACACGCCAGAAATGAGGCCGGTGTAAAAATGCTTGCGGCCACTTACTTTTTACTGCGCGGAATTCCGTTTATCTATCAGGGGCAGGAAATCGGAATGACAAACTGTGTCCGAAACGATATTTCCGAATATGATGACATCAGCACCAAAGACCAGTATCAGGCTGCTTTAAATGCCGGATGTTCAAAAGAGGCAGCACTTCACGCCTGCTATGAAAACAGCCGCGACAATGCAAGAACACCTATGCAGTGGGACAGTTCTTTGCACGGCGGTTTCACCACCGGGACACCCTGGCTTGCAGAGAATCCAAACTATACAAAGATCAATGTAGCTGACCAGATGAACCGGTCAGATTCAGTTCTTTCTTTTTACAAAGAACTGATCGCACTCCGCAAAGCACCGGAATACGTGGAAACTTTCACTTACGGAACGTTTGCCGCTGCTTATGAAGATGTTGACCATATGTTTGCTTACTACCGCACCAATGAAGAAACCGGACAACGCATTCTGGTTGCCGGAAATTTCGGCACAGATACCGTGACACTGCCGCTTGAAAAACCGGCTGACCGGGTGCTTCTCACCAATGGAAAAACTGCGGATGTAATTTTAACCAGAAACAGAGAAAGTGCTTCTCTTGTATTGGGAAGCTGCGACTGTGTTGTTTTATTATTATAGAGATGAAGTTTCAAATGTGAGAATTTCCGTTCTGTCATGGAACAAGGCGTATCGGCTACGCCTTGTTCCTTGACCTCACTACACACCTTATTTTATTTTCTCATCTACCAATTCTCCATTTTCAATCACAACGATTCTGTCTTTAAATTCTAGTATCCACTGAGGTGGTTCTCCACTTCTATTACTCTCCCCTTCTAAGCGAACTACATTTTCATCATGTCCCCATATATTTCGAGCATACATAACTTTCAAACTAGATTTGTTCTGATCCGTTGCCCCCGAAAAATTCAACTCATATCCTGGTTTCCCTTGCAGTGTAAGATAAGCCGTATCTCCTTGAACCCCATAATTTAAAATAACATTTTCATACATTGCTACGCCATGTGTCCAATGAAAACCAACTCCCATAAGAACTCCCGACAAAACAAACGCTCCAACGAATATGCCTAATGCTTTTTTTCTATTTTTTTTCTTGATTTTCTTAATTAAATTTACATCTTCAATTTCTTCATTTGTTATCACTGAAAAATTATCAATGTCCCCTGTCATTTCTTGATAGTATTTTTGACATTCTTCACAATTTTTCAAGTGTTTTTCGATTTCTTGATTACTTTCTTTACTTGTCAACCCATCAATATATAAAGGTAACAAATCTCTAATTATTTCACATTTCATGGTTACTCTCCTTTCTTATTCTTTGCTTTCCACGATAAAAAGTCACTCTTGCCCAATTTTCATCTTTACCCATAATTTCTCCAATTTCTTTAAATGTAAAATCGCCATTTAATCTCAAATACATAACTTCTCGCACCGGCTCCTCCAACAAATGAAGTTTTTTATACAACTCTATTACTTCCATTTTCTGTATTGCCGAATTTTCTGTAATTTTCTGACAAGTAGTTTCTTCTACATATTCTGCCACTACTTCTCTATCTTTTTTCTTTAGCTCTTTATACCATAAATGTTTTGCAATCGAACATAACCATACATATATCTTACAGTCACCACGAAAACTATCAATAGATTTTAGCGCTTGAAAAAAAGTTTCTTGTGTGAGTTCTTCGCTTAAATGAGCATCATGACAAAGGCTAAATAAAAAATTATATACTTGTGGCATATATTTTCGATAGATTTCTACCATTTCTTCCATACTCTACCCTCCTTTATCTATATGTACTTTACATATATTTTTCGTTACACATTTTTTTAATTTTTAAAAATGACGTAGATAATGTTACCACTACCTACGCCATTTCTCATTACATCTTTGAAATATTTACTCCATTTTCTTTCAACTTTTACTCCAAATTTACTCCATTCTAAAAATCTGTTACGATATTTTGCGGTATTCTGCGATACCTTTTCTTTGAAGAAAAATGTCTGTAAACCTTGATTTCAAGCGAACTTTTCAATATTCTCAAGTGCTTTATTCTGTTGTCAGCGATGAGGAATAAATATTATTATTCCTCATCGCTGGACAGAGATTATTTCACTTGACAAATCATTTTTTCGTGCTTATAATAGCGTTAATTGAAGCAGAACACAGGCTTTGACGGGAAGAAGTACAGTTAAGCGGAAGATACAGAAAGCTGCTGGCTGATGAGAGGCGCATCGGAATCTTAATTCGAATACATCCCCGAGCTTCACACCGAATTTGTTTTTGATATTTGATAATCTTGCAATAGTAGGCTGTGACGTAGTGGCGCACGTTAACCGCGCCGGAGTGTTGTCGGACACTCACGAAGGTAAGCAGTGTGAGCTGCTTATGAATTAAGGTGGTAACACGAGTTTAACCCTCGTCCTTTTATTAGGACGGGGGTTTTTGCGCGTATTAAATGAGCAGTGCCGTCTGAGGAAAGAACAAAATGCTGTGCTTGCACAATGCATTTTGTGATTTTCTTAGACGATAGGGCGAAGCCCGCGAACGAGAGAGCTTCGCTCTCGAGTGGGCACTGCGGATTTTAATCGTTCACTCAAAAAAAGAAAGGAACCTAATAAAATGACATTATACGACGAATTAGTTGCCCGCGGTCTTATCGCGCAGGTAACAGACGAAGAAGAGATCAAAGATTTGATCAACAACGGAAAAGCAACTTTTTATATCGGATTTGATCCGACAGCAGATAGCCTTCACGTAGGACATTTCATGGCACTTTGCCTGATGAAACGTCTCCAGATGGCAGGAAACAAACCAATCGCTTTAATCGGTGGCGGTACCGCAATGATCGGTGACCCGTCCGGACGTACCGACATGCGTCAGATGATGACACCGGAAACGATCCAGCACAACTGTGACTGCTTCAAGAAACAGATGAGCCGTTTTATCGATTTTTCCGAAGGAAAAGCATTGATGGTAAATAACGCTGACTGGCTGATGGACTTAAATTACATTGATGTTCTCCGTGAAGTTGGCGCTCATTTCTCTGTAAACCGTATGCTCACTGCTGAGTGCTACAAACAGCGTATGGAGAAAGGCTTAAGTTTCCTTGAATTCAACTACATGATCATGCAGAGCTACGATTTCTACACCTTATACCAGAAATACGGCTGCAACATGGAGTTCGGCGGCGATGACCAGTGGAGCAACATGTTAGGAGGTACTGAGCTGATCCGCCGTAAACTCGGAAAAGACGCTTACGCTATGACTATCAACCTTCTTTTAAATTCCGAAGGCAAAAAGATGGGAAAAACACAGTCCGGCGCAGTATGGCTTGATCCTGAGAAAACTTCTCCATTCGACTTCTTCCAGTACTGGAGAAACGTTGCAGACTCTGACGTATTAAAATGCATCCGTATGCTGACTTTCCTTCCATTAGAGGAGATCGATGCAATGGAAAGCTGGGAAGGTGCACAGCTCAATCAGGCAAAAGAAATCCTTGCATTCGAACTGACCAAATTAGTTCACGGGGAAGAGGAGGCAAACAAAGCAAGAGAAGCTTCCCACGCACTTTTTGCCGGTGGCGGAGATTCCGCACATATGCCAACGGTAGAGTTATCCTCTGCTGATTTTGCAGACGGCGATATGGATATCCTGTCTCTTCTCGTAAAAACAGAGCTCGCTCCATCCCGTTCCGACGCAAGACGTGCCGTAGAACAGGGCGGTGTCTCAGTTGCAGACGAGAAAGTAACCGATATCAGGACCGCTTACAATGCAGATTCCTTCGGCGCAGATGGACTTGTTGTAAAACGTGGTAAAAAGAAATTTGTGAAAGTAATCGTAAAATAATGAACTGTATCATAAGAAATGCACAAATGAGCGACTATGACTCCGTCGTCCGCATCTTAAATCAGGGGCAGGCACTTCATATAAACTGGCGTCCCGATATTTACAAACCCAATGATGCGCTTCTGCCAAAGGCAGTATTTGAGGAAATCGTAAAAGGCGATACTTTCTATATTGCAGAAAATGAAGGAAATGTGATCGGAATTTTAGAACTTATCTTCCGGCATATTGAATCTCCTGCACAGGTGACACGGGACATTGTTTTTATCGACACAATGGCGGTTGACGAACCTTACCGCGGCATGGGTGTCGGACATCTTTTCTTTGAAAAAGTAAAAGAGATAAAAGCAGAAAAAAATCTTGACGGCATTGAACTTCAGGTGAATGCAAAAAATAAAGCTGCCTACGAGATGTACTGTAATTACGGATTTACGGAAAAATCCATTAATATGGAATTACTGTAAAAACTATATTTACCTAAAAAAGGACACATACCTCTGATGCTATTACGCATTATCTGGTATGTGTCCTGGTTTTTATCTTCTTTTTATTTTATTGGTTGACATAATTTTTAATCCACTTTACTGCATAAAGAGGAATATTCGTCATCCAATCCTGCTCTCTATAATCCGACATTGATGTTCGGACTGCATAAGATGGTTGATACTTTTCACAAAAAGCTTTCAAACTCTTTGCTTTCAGATTTTCTTCCGCCTTTACTTCAATTGGAATAACAGATGTTTTTCCCTGAACTAAAAAATCAATCTCTCCCTTGGAATTTTGCGTTGAATAATAGTAAGGTATCACTCCGACATCTGATATTAACTGCTGCAATATATACTGCTCTGTCAGTGCTCCCTTAAATTCAGTAAAAATCTTATTTCCTTCTATAATCACTTTTGCATCCAGATCTGTCATCGCTATGAGCAATCCAATATCCACTAAAAAAAGCTTAAAAGCATCAAAATCAATATATGCTTTCAATGGAAGATCCGGTTTTTGAATCCGCTGTACTTTATGAATCAATCCACAATCCAATAACCATTGAATAGCCAGCTCAAAATCCTTTGCCCTGCTCCCCTCGCGTACCTGTCCATAAATATATTTTTTATTCTCTTTTGCAAGCTGCATCGGAATCGAATTCCACACAAGATTCAGTCTTGGAACAAGCTTTATTTCAGCATGTTTTGAAAAATCCTGCTGATAATAGTTAATAAGATTTTTCTGAATCGCACGAACACGATTATAATCCTTTTTTTCCGAAAAATCTTTTACCACCTCTGGCATCCCACCTACAAAATAGTATTCCCTTAAACGTTCTATATATTTCGTTTTGAACACTGTTACCATCTGCGTATCACAACTGTCTAACATGGAAACAAATTGTTTTTCTCCCATTGCGCACAAAAATTCCCTAAAATTCAGCGGATATAAATCAAGAAAATCTACCTTCCCGACTGGAAATGACGTACCCTGGTGTAATGCAACTCCAAGAAGTGATCCTGCTGCAACAATTGCATACTGAGGTGCATTTTCATGAAAATACTTTAATGATGTAAGTGCTTTTGGTACTTCCTGAATTTCGTCAAAAATAATCAGTGTATTCTCTGCCTCAATAGAAACTCCTGTCTCAGCACTGATCGCCAAAACCAGTCTTTCAATGTCTAAATCTCCTTCGAATACCTGTTTCATACGGGCGTTATTATCAAAATTAACATAGGCTGTCTTCTCAAAATACTGTTGACCAAATGTCTTCATGATCCATGTTTTTCCGACCTGTCTTGCCCCTCGAATAATCAATGGTTTTCTATTTTCATTCTCTTTCCATTCTTTCATTCGTGATAATGCAAATCGTTCCATGAGCCTTCCTCCAACTCCTATAATCTATAAGAAACCATTAAATTATTTCCATATATCTGCATTATAAAATTCTACCCCACAGGTGTCAACATTATTAAGGATGTAAATATGTGTTTAATCAACACTTTTAAGGACGAAAAAATGTATAAACATATCATTTCTTTCGGCGAATCGATGAGATTTCCTCTCGCAGCTACCAGTTCCACATGGCAGAGTGCCCTTATTTCTTCTCTCCGCCAACCTTGCGGAAGTTATTGAAATCATTCACGACTTCCCGAACGCACCAGACCAGTGTATCGAATGCGCCCGCCTCGTACAGATTGATCAGGATCATACCGATCGGGATAGCAAGGATCATCCCCACAACACTGCCCACCCTGTAACCGATGAACATGAATAATAGCGATGCAAACGGATCAAGTCCTACGGAATCGCCGATCAGCTTCGGCTGTACGATTTGATGCACGACAAGAGAGACCACATATAAAACGATCATACCGACCGCCATCTTGTAATCTCCGGTAAAAAGTTTGATAACCGCCCACGGACAGAGCACTGTTCCCGTACCAAACACCGGAAGCATATCCAGAAACGCAATGCCAAAGGCGATCAGCCATGCAAAATCTACCCGGAGGATCAAAAGACCGATCAGAAGAATGACATAAATAACGCCCATGATCTTAAACTGTGCTTTAAAATAGCCTCCTACCGCATGCACAAGCTGTTTATAGATGCGTTCTGTTTTTGCAAGGAATCCGGCAGATAAATGTTTCTCCACCCCGGTGATCAGTTTGTCTTTATCTGCAATAAAAAAATATGCTGCAAGCAGTCCTACGACTATGCCAACAATCATATCCGGCAGGCTTTTGGCAAATTCTCCGATTGCCCCAAGCGTTGCAGAATCTGAGCTGGACACAAAATTTGTCAAAAAATCCTGAATCGCAGTTCCTATGGCGCTTAAATCCACATTCTGCGTAAATGGCAGTTTTTCCAGCAGCTGCTGCAGCTGATTGATTGCCTCGGAAAATTCGGTTCCGGCATTGGCAGACATCGTTGGCAGATACGCCATAAATGCTCCGATTCCTTTCGCAAGGACTGCCCCTGCGCCATAGCAGGCCAGCACTACCAGTCCGATGACCAGCACGATCATGATGACCGAACCATATTTCCGGTTAATTTTGATCCGTTTCTCCAGAAACTTCACCATCGGATTTGCGATCATCGCAAAAATCATTCCCACCACAAACGGCATAAAATAGATCAGCAATTTTGGAAGTAATGTGAACGCAAAAATCAATAAAAACACTGCCCAAAGCAGATTGCATGCAATTTTTAAATATTTTGTCCTGAAATTGCTCATAACTTCTCTTTTTCCTCTCGATCAAAAAAACTTTTCCATAGATTATTTTCCATAAATTGCTTTCTATTTTAACACATTCTTTTTTTGAAAAAAATATATTCCCGAATCTTTTATACTTTCTTTACCAAATCTTTATTTTTCCGCCATAAGAGCTGCTCCGTGTCCTGCAAATAGAGTTTAAATCTTCTTTTTTACAAGAAAATGGTTTGCAGCCGTAACCCCGGCTCCTGCCAACAAAAGAAAATAGAAGTTCAGTCCCCTGCTGATCAGCATGGATGGGATCAGACTGCCCTTAGAAAATACCGGTGCAAAGACTGACCGATACATCAGTTCGGTGATTCCCTGCGCTCCCGGCAGCGGAAGCATATCCACCGCAATGTAGACCGATGCCTGTAATAGAACTACCTCCTGTATGGAAGTCCCCGCCTGTCCAAGTCCGAGATATACCATATAAGTAAGCAGAAATACACTACACCTCTGCAAAAACGTCACGGCGATGACCACTATTAATTTTCCCGGATGCTGCTTCAGCCAATCCACGGCATTTCTATAGTTTCCCGTAAATGTCTGCACCTTATCCATGCGCTGTGGATTTGCTTTCCAGATGTCGAGCCGGATAAACTGCTTTTCCACCCACGCCCAAACGACAATCATCCACTGTGGAAAAAGCATTGCGGCAAGTACAACTGCAACGGCAACCGTGTTCAGCGCAAGCCCCAGCAAATATAATGGAAAAAAGGACTGCAGCTCTGTTTTCAATGCGCCGCCGCAAAAAAGTAACATTCCGGCACCTAAAACTACCAACACAATTTTATAAATTACTGCCACCGTCATAAGCACTATGGTACAGTCAGAACCTTTGTTTCCATCTTTGTTCATATAATAAAGCTGCACCGGCTGCCCACCTGTTGCGGATGGTGTGATGCCCGAATAAAAAAATCCAATAAACGAATATTGGATACAACGCCACAGAGAACATACCTTTTCTTTTCCAACAACACAGAGAACGGTTGTCTGACTGTCTGTTTTTTTTCGCATGGATGTGAGCAGATACCAGATCATGCTGCCCTCTGCGCAGACAAAAAATAACGCCAGTCCTGCCGCTGCAATCAGGTACGGAACTGACATATTTTTTACTGCCTGATAAATTTCTGACAGATTCTGTCCATGGAGTAACGTATAAAAAGTCAAAAACATAATCCCAAGAAACAAGACTGTCTGCAAGATTTTCTTTTTCATATCCACGTAGCCACCTTTCCTCTTTTTTGGACAGAACTGTTACGCAATTTTTTCAACAGCACAAACCGTTTCTTCCTGCACAGACATTTCCACTAATTCTCTCAAACTTCCTTCAAAAATCCGTTTCCGTCCAAATTTTTCCATGAAATCCTTTGGTGTCACAAGGGAAAAATGTTTTTCCCAATGACAGACGCCGTACTTCTCTAATACCCGTGCCACGTAGGAAGAACAGGTGTAATGGTTTTCCTGGTAAAATGGAATGTTCCACAAAATAAATAGTAATCCTGCAACTGCATAATGATAATGAAATCTTTCCTGCATAGCCAGATGCAGTTCCTGACGGATTGCCTCCTTTTGTACAAGCGAACACTCAATACTACACACCATATAATCAGCCGTTGGAAACACCGTTAAGATTTTTCTTTTATCCTCTTTTTCAAATCCGGCAAACAGCGGAACCGCAGGATTTCTGCGTCCCACACTGTATGCCTCCTCAAGTTCCGCATCCATCGAAAGAACCACATGAATGTACTTCTGTTTGATGACCTGCCGTATCATTCCGGCAAAAAATCCCGGTGTATCTACAAATGCAATATAAATCTGTGCCATATCTTTATTCCTCTGTACTTTTTTCTTATCACTGGAACTGATAAATTTTTCTTGCCATGCGGTAGCCGCCGACTGTGATTTTTCCACCTAATCTTCCCGGCAGATAAGTAAGACCGCTTAAGGTAGAACATCTTAACCGGTAATAAAGCATCCTGTCATAATCCTTCACCTGCTCCCACATCCTTTTACGTTTCTGGAACGCCTCCTCTGTTTTGATCAGAAGAAGATGGATTGAAGAAATGGACAACATGATTGAAATATTGCGCATCATGTAAACGGCCAGTTTTGGATACATTTTTTTCACTTCTCTTAAATCCACACTTTTTGCAACAAGCTCTGTCACGCGGATCTGCTGGTCGATACGCTTCATCAGGACTTTCTCGTTGACCGACTGATCTTCCCTTCCAAGGTAGTAATGATACAGGTCAATATCCATGTAGTAGAGATTCTTCGCATACGGAAGCGGCTGATAGGAAAACAGGTTATCCACATAAAACGTGTGCTCCGGCAGTTTTACCCCCGACTGTCTCAATACTTTCGTCTGAAACATAAGTGCATGCATAATCAAATACTGCGATGGATGAAAATGTCCGATTGTGTTCCAGTTGCACATTTTTTCAGTTGGAAATACATTTCTGTAATTCATCGGTTTCTGGATTCCCTCATCCAGATGATCGTACACATAATTACAGATGATCAGATCCGGGAACTGTGCGACTTCAAAACTTTTTATTTTATCTAACATTTTCAGATAAGCATCACGGTCGAACCAATCGTCGGAATCCACGACTTTATAATAAAGTCCATGCGCCAGCTCCAGCCCTTTGTTCACACCGGAACCATGACCGCCGTTTGGCTTATGCACCGCTTTTACAATGTTTGGATAAAGCATTTCGTATTCATCTGCGATCGCACCTGTCCGGTCGGAAGAACCATCGTCAATAATGAGGATCTCGACATCCTCGCCGCCCACCAAAAGTGAATCCACACATCTTCGCATATAATTTTCTGAATTGTAACATGGGATTGTAAATGTGATATATTTCATTTGGAATGACCTCCGCTATACTCTGTAACATTTTTACTGTTAACGAGTATAACGGTTCATTCTTAAAATACACATGGATTATTCTAAAGAAAAGGTAAAGATTACCTATACAAAATGTTAAATCTTCAATAATTCGATCATAAACAGCCAGACCAGTCCATAATAAGTAACCACTGCTACCAAATCGTTGACTGTCGTAATTAATGGTCCTGACGCGACTGCCGGATCGACTTTGATCTTATGGAAAAGCAGTGGGATCGTTGTTCCGACAAGGCTCGAGATCACCATCGCAAGCATTAAGGAAACTCCCACACAGCCTGAGATCAAAAACGAATAGGAAAGCGCATTTCCTTTTATGAAACACACATAGAGTCCGATAAATACAAATGCCATAATTCCAAGAAACAGTCCATTTGCAAAACCAATGCGCATCTCTTTCAAAATCAGTCCAAACTTATCTTTCCGGTTTAAATTCTCATCCATCAGCACACGGATCGTCACCGCCAGCGACTGGGTTCCGACATTTCCTGCCATATCTAAGATCAATGACTGGAAACACATCACAATCGGGATCACTGCAACGACCGTCTCAAAAATTCCGACAACCGAAGATACCACCATTCCCAAAAACAGCAGGATGATCAGCCACGGGAGACGTTTTTTCATACTCTGAAACGTTGTCTCCTCCAAATCTTCTTCTGCAGTAAGACCGGCTAACTTCGCATAGTCCTCTCCCATCTCTTCATCCACGGCTTCCACGATGTCGTAAGCTGTGATGACTCCTAAGATTTTTCCTTCCTCTGACAATACCGGAATGGAATCCTCTGCGTAGTCTTTTAACCGTTCGATACACTCACTGATTTTCTCATGTGCTCCCACATACGGATAGGAAGTCGAGATCAGATTGTCTAGATCCTGATAATCTCTTGCCACGATCAGGTCTTTTAAGTCGATTGCTCCATAATACTGCTCATTTTCATCTACTACATAGATCGTTGAGATATTATCGTTCTCTCCCGCCTGACGGATCAGCTCATGCGTAGCCTGACGGATGTTCAGATTCTTTCCTATGACGATAAAATTCGTTGTCATTTTGCTACCGATCTCATCATCTTCATAAGATAAAATCAGTTTGACATCTTTTTCCGCATCATCATCCAGCAGATCAACGATCCTGGTCTTAGTGTCCGCATCCAGATTCTCCAGAACATCGACCGCATCATCGGAATCCATCTCCGAAATGACCCTGGCGGCATTTTCCAGATTGATCTCCTGCAAATACTCTGCCGCATCCTCGGTATAGGAAAGGATTTCCGCAATATACTCCTCTCCAAGCAATGGATAGAGTTTTTTTCTTTCCTCCGGTGTCATCTGCTCCATTGCATCCGCAATGTCGCTCTCATGATAATCGGAGATTTTTTCGAGCAGTTCTTCTTTTCCAAGATTGCTTCGGAATAATGTTAATAATTCTTCTACATAAGTCGGTTCTTTTAATACTTCTTTTTGCATTTCTGCCTCCTGTTCTCCCTGAAAAAAGGGCATAAAAAACCACCGCTTTACTTCCAAGCAGCATGCGTAAGTTCCTGCTGTTATAGTTCATGACAATAGATTGTCCGCGAAGCGTGCACTCTATTGTATAGGCATGTAAACCGGTGGTTTCAGAAGGCATATTCTATTATCACAGAGGTCAGACGCCCACAGACATCTGCCCTGTGCCAAAGCATTCAGAAAATCCATCGGTTTTGTTCTTTCGCCCCGCACTATCACAACTGTCCATGAATGTCACCTCCTAAAAAATTTCCATTGCTATTATATAATCGTGACCGGAAATGGTCAACTCATTTCTGCCTCATTTCTATCTGTCTTTCATAAATGCCTCAATCTCGTCCGGATCACGGATAATTGCCTCTGAGAGGCACTCACAGCCGTTCTCTGTGATCAGAAGATCATCCTCGATACGGATTCCGATCTCCCATTCGTCAATGTAAAGTCCCGGTTCATCAGTAATGATGGCACCCGGTTGTAATGTTTCATTGCAAGCCGCTGTGACATCATGCACATCGATTCCAAGATGATGGGATACGCCATGCATATAATAAGTATCAATCTCGTCCTCTTTTTCGATCAGACCGAGTTTCATGCAGCCTGCTGCAAGCACTTTCTTTGCAATCTCATTTAACTCTTTTAACGTCATGCCCGGTTTTGCAGTCTTTGCAACCTCACGGTTTGCAGCTAAAACAATGTCGTAAACCTGTCTCTGGCGCTCTGTGTATGTTCCGTTTACCGGATAAGTTCTTGTGATATCTGCGCAGTATCCGCGGTATTTTGCCCCGAGATCCATCAGCAGTAAAGAACCATCCTCACAAATGTCAAGGTTTGTGTCGTAGTGAAGCATGGTTCCGTTCGCACCGCTTCCTGCGATGGTAGGGAATGCAGTTCCCTCCGCTCCGTTATAGCGAATCATGTATTCAAAATCAGCCTGTGCCTGATATTCTGCCATTCCCGGCTCTAAATGTTTCATCACATACTGCAATGCTTTATCGGTAATGCCGATCGCCTCCCGCACAAGTGCTACTTCATCCCCGTCTTTTTGCATACGCAGTTCTGCAATCACCTGCGAAATATTTTTCACTGCATGTCCCGGATATTTTTCTGCAAATTCTTTTGCTTTGATCATATTGTAATCCGGCATGTCCTCAAACTGATATCTGTAACAGTCAAAATACAGGCTGTCGATATCTTCCCTTGCCATCATGCGGTCAACAGCGCCCTCAAAAGAATCTAAAAACATCACATTATCGATACCGGAAATCTCTTTTGCCTCATCCACTGTCACTTTTCTTCCGTACCAGCGCTCCTGTGTCGGGTCTGCTTCTTCGATAAATAGAATCACCTGCTCCTCTTTCAATGTCTTTTTCATCAAAAGAATCATATGGTCTCTTCTTAATCCTGTCAGATAAAAAAAGTTTCTGTCTGCCTCAAATGGTGCATATTCATCTGCACTCACATGGCTCTCAATCCCGGAAAATAAGATCAACGCTGACTGTCTCTCCATTTTCTCAAAAACCTGTTTTCTTCTCTCTGCAAAATTCATGGTTGTTCTCCTCTTTTTTCAATCATCTATTGACAGAAACTCAAATCGTATTTTCTGTCATAATAAAGGCAGGTTCTTTCATCTCTGAAAAAGCCTGCCCGAAAAACTTATTGGTTGTCACCTATGCCTCTGCGCTCATCTGGATTCTCGTTGTGATCTCTTTTACTTCAGCCATCAAAGCAGAATACATCTCCATCTCAATTCCAACCGGCGACATATGCGGATGCTCCTGTTTCATACGGTATGCCTGTACCAGTAAACTTCTCTTCACATCTTCAAGTTCTAAAAGCTGCTCTCTGCTCATAACCAATCTCCCACATAACATATTTTCATTTGCAGTGCACTATATCTCGTACGTGCGCCTCAACTATAATAGCATATATGGTAGATTTTAGCGCATGAAATTCATCGGCAAAAGTAACAATATTTTTTCTGACATTTGGCACATTTGTCTATTGCCTGAAAAATTTTCATCACTTTTTACAATTGCATCAGCGTTTGCAGTGCCTCATTTTCTACAATACATTTTCCGTGTTCTTTTATAAATGCAATTTGTCCGACCTCAGCATAACGGCAATTGTTATATTCTACAATTGTAAACGCAAATGGCCGTAATTCTTCCCTTGAAAAATGGATCAGATCCATCACAAGATAGTATTTTTGCTGGAATTTATAAAGACTGCTTGTAGGCATTTTTTCTGTAAATGGTGCCAGACGGATCAATCGCAGCATTTCATCCAGACTGGAAAACTCCAGACTAAACGGAACCGATGTCTCAAAAATTTCATTGTCCTCTTTCTGCTCAGTACCATTTGCATCTTCTGTCTCTGTCTTTTTTGCATCCTGGCTGTGCTTTGCCTTATATTTTTCGAGGAAATCATCGATAGCACTCTGTTTTTCCTCTTTATTCATCTGCCGAAATTCTGATAATTTTTCCGGTGCGAGCTGGTTCATCAGCTGTCCGACCGTATCCACAAGATTCTTAAAACTCATCTCGGAATCTCCGCCAAACGTGATCGCCATGCTGTGATCCTGCAAAAGTTCTGCCTTCACTACCGGTGAAATATTCTGCATACTGATATTGCCCTGCTCCTCTACCAGTTCCACCACCGCACGCATAAACTCCTGCGTCACCTCGGTATTTCCAATAATCTCATCAATATTGTATCCCATTTCACGGATTTCTTCTTCAGACAGTGCACATCTGATCTTATTTTCACCTAATCTCTCAATTTCCATATGTATTACCTTCTAAAACATCTTTCCGATGCTTTGCAATCCAAAAATACTTTATACCTTTCGAATGGCTTTGCATTCTTGGAATGCTGTTTCTTCTTATAAAGAATATGTTGTTATTTTCACAGCTATTATCCTATTTTTTTATGCATTTGTAAATAGGGTTTCGATTCCACATATCTGCCACAAAATAGGTCAATGCTGTCCATGTATACACGGAATAGAAAATGCCGTACTCATCAACGCCGTCCTTTAAAATTTTCTGTGCCTGCTCTTTTGTCAGAAAAGAAAAGCCGTCAAAACACTCGCTTCCCTCTGCACCGTCCTGTGACATACCTGTCAGAGTATCCCGGTTCAACACGATTTTCACAAGTGCGTTGCTCTCATCCGTCATTCCCGGTGTGCTGAAAAGGCATGGATTGATTACTTCCAGTTCATCTGTATCCAAAACCTCAATTCCGGTTTCTTCTTTCAGTTCTCTTTTCGCAGTCACAAGCAATGGTTCGTCTTCCACCTTATCTGCCGGATCAATCAGTCCCGCCGGGACACTCAGCAAAAATTGTCCTGCCGGATACCGGAATTCACGATTCAGCAGGAGCTTGGGCTCACCGTTGGATGGATTCCAGATCGTGATGCAGCTCACCGCATCTGGAAGCATATTTTGAAATTCTTCCGTAGACTTCACTGCCACAAGATCATCTGCGCTCCGTCTTGTTGCATTATAGTAATGTCTGCCCTCGGCATACTGAAGATCAAATACTTTGATAAACTTTGTTTCCAATAGAGTTTTTATATTCTGTTTTTTGATTGTTGGACGCATGGCAGGCTCCTTTCTTATTCACAATTATTTACACCCGATAGCGGTTCAGGCAGGAATAAATTTCCTGAATTCTTGGGATTGCGTATCCACCGGAGATAACGCCATGCTCTGCGGCAAATACCATTCCTTCCTGCTCTAACTTTTGTTCTAACCACTGTGCCGTTTCTGAAATGGTACGCTTTCCATCCACCAGATGTTCCACAGTATATCTCAAAAGCAGTCCCAGTGCCGCCGTCTGCTCGCTGTCGATCAACTGCTCGATATAGCGCAGGTCGACATTCTGTTTTCCAAGCATAAAGCCATCCACACCAAGCGTCTTTACCTTCAAGCGCTCCGGCTCGCCTTTTTTCACTTCTCCGCTCCGGTAGTCCCTGCGTTTTACCGCTCCATTCCTGTCTTTTTCCATGACACGGTGGCTATCCGGTAAAACAAATGGTTTTGCTGTCTCCTGCATGATTGGAAATTGTCCACACAGGTTCTTTGCTTTCTCTGTGATATCCACAGGTTCATACTGATCCATCTGGATCACGGTGTCTGCAATGTGGAAAAATGCTCCCGAACTTCCCGCAACCAGAATGGTAGAAATTCCTGCTTTTTCATACAGATCCACTGCTCTGGATAAAAACGGTGTGATCGGCTCTTTGTCCGGGCTTACCACTTTCTGCATAAAGGCATCCCTCACCATAAAATTAGTTGCAGAAGTATCCTCATCCAGCAAAAGCAGTCTGCTGCCGGCCTCAACCGCTTCCACGATGCCAGCCGCCTGGGACGTGCTTCCACTCGCATCAGCAGTCGAAAAATCCTTCGTATCCCTGCCGTTTGGAAGATCATTGATAAACATGGAAATATCTACATTTTTGATAAATCTTCCATCCTCAGAGCGGAGCTTTTGTGCCGTTTCATCTGCGATCACATATTCCCTGCCATCTCCGGCAATATGATTGTATACGCCTAATTCCAACGCATTTAAAAGCGTAGATTTTCCATGATAACCGCCGCCTACGATCAGGGTGATTCCTTTGGGAACTCCCATTCCTGTAATCTTACCCCGGTGCGGCAGTTCTAATGTCACGCGCATTGTTTCCGGAGAAATAAATTTTACAGACTGCTTCATTGGCTTGGAAGAGATACCGCTCTCCCTTGGCAGCACGGAGTCATCCGCCACAAACGCAGCCAGCCCAAGTTCTGGCAGCTTCTCACGGATTGCCTGCTGATCTTCTGCCAGTTCCACAACCTCTTTTACTTTTTGCGCATTCAGATTTTTATAATAAAAAGACTGCTCCACGCACTGTGGCAGATATTCAAATAAGATTTTTTCGAGTTCTTTTGCATTGATCGTTCTTCCATTTGCAGGAAACCCGACTGCAAATCTGGCGGTAATCTCTTTTTCACTGATTTCACATGCTGTCCTCTGCAGCACTTCCTGTCCGCAGTGTGTCACTGAGATCAGCCCGCTTTTCCCGGAACCCTTCGCTTTAAAGTTAAACTGATTCACTTTTGCCGCAAAATTGCGAAGCAGCTCATCCGCCAACGCGGTTCTTGTCAGCTTATCTTTCATCGCAAATGCCGGGAATCCGGCTGACTTCGCATCCACTGTCACCCTCACATCCGACGGTGCCGCAAACGGATCGCCCTGCACATGGTCAATCGACAATATGTATTTGGGAAACTGGTAACTTCCGCGCAGGGATTTGTATAATGGGTAACTTTTATGGTCTATTGTTTTTAATTGTGATTGTAGGTCGTTGTATGATTGCATGGAGGGACTCCTTTTTGTATTGTGTTTTTATGAAATTTTTGTGCTATTTGCTCGTCTTTCTTATTTGCAAATATGTACTGCCTCTAATTAATTACTTCATTTGACTGAAAACTATGAAAAAGTATCAAATAGGTTTTCTTTATAGTATCCATGATATCATATAAATAACTTTATTGGGCAGATATTTTTATAGATATTACAGAAAGTAAGTTATTTTCATTCAGCAGTAAAACACTTGCTGCTTTGCTGCATAAAGAAGTGATTCACGAATGAACAGGCTCCTTTTACGATGCAAAAACTTAAAATGAGTTTTTTTCATCTATTAGAATCACTTTTTACTTGTTTTTTGAAAGATAAAACCCTGCATAATCACTGGGATTATGCAGGGTTTACCGTTCCCATTATAACATACCAAGTAATAACCGGGAACTACAGCATTGAAACCTAGCGATATTGGCAAGGAACTATTATAACATACCAAGTAATAACCGGGAACTACAGCGATTTGTCAGTGAGCATAACCGGTTCAGAGATTATAACATACCAAGTAATAACCGGGAACTACAGCTTTATGAGTGTATCGTCACTATCTGATATAATTATAACATACCAAGTAATAACCGGGAACTACAGCTGGTTACGGCTGCTCTTTCCTCGTCTGTAATTATAACATACCAAGTAATAACCGGGAACTACAGCATCCTTAAGTGATATCCTCGCCACCAGTTCATTATAACATACCAAGTAATAACCGGGAACTACAGCTACAATGTATTATGGGAATCCAGTGATAATATTTTAAAAAAATATAAATGAAAAAGAAAAAGCCTTGCCATTACGCCAAGTGATGTAGACATCTTCTCGCAAACGTCCGAAACGCTTAATGGTACAGCTTTTAAAAATATTATATCATGTGCAAAAGCAGCACATGATCGACATTCGCCGTTCGCCGAATGCATAAATGCATTCTTCTCACTTGCGCTCATTATATCACAAAGTCAAAAAAATAATACTTTAAATAAACGCGATCATATATAACGGTAATGTAATGATACCATCATCACTTACACCTATATTACCATCAACAAACTTGTATCCATAAGGAATATCTGCATTCATTTTCAAAATAGATTTTAAGGAATTAGCCCGCGTATTTCCACTTTTAACCTCAATCGGAACTACCACACCATCTTTTTGGATCATAACATCAATTTTTCTCTTGGTTGTCTCATTTTTATAGAAATATAACGGATATCCTTTCTTGTAAAGTGCATCTGCTATGGCACATTCATATATACCGCCTTTTGAGTTTCCGAATAACGTATTTTCTACGATATGTTGCTTTAATGAAAAATCTTTCATCGCCATCAAAAGAGATAAATCCGTTGTGTATGCCCTGAAAAAGTCATCTCTTGCATAGTCATCCAGATCAAATCTGACATCTGTTACCAGTTTGCATAAATGCACCATATCCGCACGAAGCAGCCACTCAATACTTGAAAAATATTTTTGTGCCCGACCACCATGTTCGACCTCTTTATATTGAAATTTATGGTTTTCCTTATCCAGTAACTGTTTTGCAAGAGAAAGATAACACTTCTCTGCTTTTACCTTTTCCTCAGCTGTTGCATAATGTGCTATGTCATACTGGTATCCCTGTAAGAGGCTGCGTTGTATCCTGTCAATTTCCCTAAAATCTTTTGTGTCTATATATTTCTGTACTGCCTCTGGCATACCACCTATTGCAATGTACTGTCTGTAATAATTCATCATTTGCGAATGAATTGCTTCAGGCACAATCATTTTAGAACGCAGATAACCACAGAGATTTTCTATCATATCCCCGGATATTCCCATTCCCCACAGAAACTCTTCAAAATCAATCCCATACATTTTCAAATAATCAACATATCCAACCGGATAAGAAGAGGCACGTTTGTAGTCGATTCCAAGAAGTGAGCCAGATACAATTACATCATATTTATTATCTATCGCCCAAAATTTAAGTGATGTGACCGCTTCCTGACATTCCTGAATTTCATCCAGAAAAATCAATGTTTTTCCAGGAATAATTTTCTTTTCAGGGAAGCGGAACCGCATACCCATAACCATAGCATCTACGGTAAGATCTCCAGAAAATATCTCCATCGCAGAAGGCATCTGTTTAAAATTAATTTCAACCAGTTCTTCATAATTTTCTTCGGCAAAACGTTCAACGGTATATGTCTTTCCTGTTTGTCTGGCACCCTGAACGACAAGGCACTTCTTATCCTTTGTGTTTATCCAGTTTTTCATAAAATTTGTTGCTTTTCTTTTTAACATAAGGCACCTCTGATCAACATAAATAACACTTTTTAATGTAAATTATCAACATTTTAGAAAGATAAAATGTATATCTGTCAACATTTCAGAAAAATTATATCATTAATTTGAATCGATGAAAAGGATTATTGCAAATTTCATCCGCAGTACCTGTAAAAGTATGGCATAATTTCCACGAAAACAACTGTAATTTTCTTCCAGCATGTGCTATGATGATGACATAAATGTAGCAACACGAAAGACATTCCACTGCACTTTTCCGTAAGCGCTGCGGATTTATGACACACAGAAGGAGGATTTTATGTACGAATTTACAGAAGACTGTATGCTTCATATTGATGCAATCGATGAAGAACACAAGCGTCTGTTCCAGATGATAAATGAAGCATTCGAGTTAGTTGAGAAAACAGAGGATGTGACAGCCATCGGTCAAAGCCTGATCGCAAACCTGAAAGATTACGCAGCTACGCACCTTGCTCATGAGGAGGCTTATATGGAGAGTATCCATGATCCTGAGCTTCCTCTCCAGAAGACAGAACACGCTGCATTTACAAAGACGATCAATGAATTTAAACTGGATACCACATCACCACGCAATGCCAGGAGATCGTTAAATGAACTTCTTACTTACCTCGTGCACTGGCTTTATCATCATATTTTAAGCAGCGATATGATGATCGGGAAAATGATCCCTACGGAAGAATCTACAGAGGATCCATTTGCATTCACGGACAAATACAAAACCGGCATCACATTTGTCGATGATGAGCACCGCAAGCTGTTTGAGATCATCAGTGATACCAATGACCTCATCCACGACCAGCTTTTACATGATAAATACGATGAGATCATGCGTCTGCTGGCAGAATTGAGAGATTATACGGAATTACATTTCAGCGAGGAAGAGGCTCTGATGGAGCGCATCCATTATCCTGAACTTCCTTCACAGAAACGGGCACACGCTGCATTTGTAGACCGTCTTGTAAATATCGATCTGGATGAAATGGAGGATCTGGATGACAACCAGCAGGTATATCTTCTTGATCTGATCCAGTTTTTACTGAACTGGCTTGCAAACCACATTCTTGCCTGTGACAAAAAAATTGGTGAATATATGCGCGAAAATCATATTTCTGAATAAGCAGGAACGGTTGTATGGGTTTTCACCCGAATGATAAAAGATCACAAGTCATCCGGTCAAAAACTCATACAACTTTTTTTATTTTCTTACTTGACAAAGTCAAGTATTGGTTTTATACTGTGTGCAGTTGGAAACGGAAATACTCAGTTTTCGATATGAAAATTGGATTTCGCTTTGCGATGTAAGGAGGATTTATGCTAATATCAACTCTTTCCTACTATACAACTGAACTATATAAAGAATTTGCTGCTTACACAACAGAAAAGCTCCATGAGTTAGGTCTTAACTTTGGTCAGATGTACTTTATCATTTATGTGGGCAAACATCCTGAGTGTACCCCATCAGAACTGACCAGCGCCTTAAAACTGGACTGGGGACATTCGCAGCGCTCCGTTGCGAAACTTGCAGAAGATGGTTTTCTGATCAAAGAAAAGAAATCCGGCCGCAGTTACCGGTTAACCTTAACCCCTCTTGGGAAACAGGCTTTTGATGTCTGCCATCAGGTACTTTTCGACTGGGATGCCACCAAATTGACCGGTCTTACCAATGAGGAGCAGCAGCTCCTTTTAAATCTGCTGTGTAAAATATCAATTCAGAAAGTGTGAGATTATGTACGAAACAATTCAGACTCCCTTCAATTATGGAGGATTAACCTTAAAAAACCGCATTATTTTTGCCCCTACAACATTCGGTTTATCGGATGAAGATTACTTTGAAAAAATACACCGGATTGCAGCTGGCGGCTGCGCTATGATCATTGTCGGAGACGTTCCGGTTGGAAAAAGTCATTTCGGCAAATCGCTTTTTGACAAAAAAGGCTTTGCATTCTATCAAAAAGTAATCGGGATCGCCCATGACAATGACTGTAAGGTATGCGCCCAGCTTCATCAGTCCGATTCTAATATCAAAGCCATGTTAAAATATGTTCCGGGCGTGCTCACAAAACGGATCAGCATGCAGGAACTCCGCCCTCTTTTAAATAATGAGGTTGCTCCATATATTACGAATATGCCTCACAAAAAAGTAAAAGAGATCACCTCTGCTTTCGGCACTGCCGCTATTCTCGCAAAAAAAGCAGGATTTGACATGATCCAGATCCACGGTGACCGTATGTGCGGAAGTTTCAGTTCTTCCATTTACAACCACCGCACCGATGAATACGGCGGAACTGCCGAAAACCGTGCACGTTTTGCAGTGGAGGCTGTTTCTGCCGTCCGCGAAAAACTGCCGGATATGCCAATCGATTACAAGCTTGCCGTCCGTCAGGAGAATCCGCACTACGGCAATGCAGGTGTTGTGGAGGATGAGCTGAAGGTATTTGTTCCAATGCTTGAAAAAGCTGGCGTTACAAGCTTCCATGTCACGCTCGCAAACCATTCTGATCTTGAGAATACTATCCCACCAAAAAACCATCCGTATTTTGGTGAACCGGGATGTTTCCTGAAATTCTGTGATGAGGTAAGACAGTACACCAATCTTCCGATCTGTGGTGTCGGCGGACTTACCGATCCTGATTTTGTGGAAAAACAGCTTGCCGATGGCCGCATCCAGTGTGCTGCCATGAGCCGCCAGTTACTGGCTGATCCTGACTGGGTAAACAAGCTGAAAGATGGTCATGCAGACCAGATCCACCGCTGCGTCCGCTGCAACAAAAAATGTCTTGGCGGACTGATGCAGCATCAGGGAACACACTGTATTTATGAGAAATAATTTTTTAAAAAAGAATGTATCCGGATCAATTTCCTCCGGATACATTCTTTTTTATTTATTCTTACTTTTCTGTTTTTTCTTAGTGTTTAGGAACGATCTTCTCAATTCCACCCATATATGGCTGAAGTGCTTTTGGAATGTTGACGCTTCCGTCCTCATTTAAGTTGTTCTCTAAGAATGCGATCAGCATACGTGGCGGAGCAACAACTGTGTTGTTTAAGGTATGTGCAAAATATTTGTTTCCGTCTTTTCCTTTTACCCTGATCTTTAAACGTCTTGCCTGTGCATCTCCTAAGTTTGAGCAGCTTCCAACTTCGAAGTATTTCTTCTGTCTTGGAGACCATGCCTCTACGTCGCAGGATTTTACTTTTAAGTCAGCGAGATCGCCGGAGCAGCACTCTAATGTACGGACCGGGATATCTAAGCTGCGGAACAGGTCAACGGTGTTCTGCCATAATTTATCATACCACTCTTTGGACTCCTCCGGTCTGCAGACAACGATCATTTCCTGTTTCTCGAACTGGTGGATACGGTATACACCACGTTCCTCGATACCGTGTGCTCCTTTTTCCTTACGGAAACATGGAGAGTAAGAAGTCAGTGTGTATGGTAATTTTTCTTCATCGTTGATCGTGTCGATGAATTTACCGATCATGGAGTGCTCGGAAGTACCGATCAGGTAGAGATCCTCTCCCTCGATCTTGTACATCATAGCGTCCATCTCGTCAAAACTCATAACACCTGTCACAACGTTGCTTCGGATCATGAATGGCGGTACACAGTAGGTAAATCCGCGGTTGATCATGAAATCCCTTGCGTAGGAGATCACTGCGGAATGGATTCTTGCGATATCACCCATTAAATAATAGAAACCGTTTCCTGCAACTTTTCCGGCTGCATCGAGGTCGATTCCATCAAAACGATCCATGATATCTGTGTGATATGGGATTTCAAAATCAGGAACGACAGGTTCGCCGAATTTTTCGATCTCCACGTTGCAGCTGTCATCTTTTCCGATTGGAACAGACGGATCGATGATGTTTGGGATCACCATCATGATCTTTGTTACTTTTTCCTGTAACTCTTTCTCTGTTTCTTCTAACTCAGCAAGGCGGGCTGCATTGGCGCTTACCTGTGCCTTTACTGCCTCAGCCTCCTCCTTCCTGCCCTGTCCCATTAACTGTCCGATCTGTTTGGATAAGGTGTTACGGCTTGCACGAAGCTCATCAGCCTCTTTCTGGGTTGCTCTTGCCTTCGCATCTAACTCGATCACTTCGTCTACTAATGGTAATTTCTGATCCTGGAATTTGTTCTTAATGTTCTGTTTTACAATTTCTGGATTTTCTCTTAAAAATTTTAAATCGATCATTTTTTCTAAGCTCCTTTTTCTTTTTTATAACACAAAAGCCTTCCGCCCCTGTGCCAAAACACATGGGACGAAAGGCTGTATTCTCTTCCGCGTTGCCACCCATATTGCCGGAATACTCTGCTTCTCTTTCTCTATGGTAAAGAACAGATTCTCTTCCGACCTCTCAAACGTACGATACAGGGTACGAACCTTGTGACTTTCATCACCGGCTCTGAAAGTGGAAAGACCTTACTCACTGCACCGGTTTACACCTGCCACCGGCTCTCTGAAACAGCTTTGCGGTCGTAGCTTTCGTCACTGCCAATTTCTTCCGACATTATACCCTCATTATCTGCAAAATGCAACTGTTTTATGCGGAATTCTTCGCTTTTCTCCAATCGCTCCTGTTTCTCTCTCAATCTTTTCTGTCTGTCCCGCCCGCATCTTCCTCGATCCATTCCAGCAGCTGATGTGCTCGCCTGATCCACGTATGTTTTTCTTCCACCACAGGGATGCCGGCTCTTACGATCTCCTCCCGGCGTGCATCGTCCGCCAGCAGATCTCTCACCAGCTCCGGCAGTTTTTCCATATGGACAAGATCGTAATAACATACGCCCTGTCCTTCTTTCAATTCCTCACAGAGATATTTGCTCGTATCGGTCACGCTGACAGTGTCATTTAAAATTGAATTGAAGACACGGTCATGTGCTCCGTCCTTAAACCATGGCATGACGTTTAATGATATTTTGGACGCCGCAATTGCTTTTAAACACTCCTCTGAGGTTGTCTGCGGATGCAGGATCATGTTTTCCGGGTGTTCGCAGGTGAGTTCATCCCAGCCCTTACCGAATACATCCACCTGTATTCCTGCGTCCACCAACACTTTTACCGCCTCCCTGCGCCAGTAATTGCGCACATAGATATCAATAAATATCATGCGGTGCAGCGCCATGCGGAGATCCTTATAAGTATTCTCCCCCATCTCGCGCTCGCAGTGTTCCAATGCCACCTCCTCGACCGTGCGATGCGGATGCGCAATGATGTCATCGATGATTCCCTGATAAAAGGCTGCATATTCATCGTTGATCCAGTGGATATATGGTTCACAGAAAGACGTCGGGGTAAAGTTTCCTGTCATAATAACATTATATTTTTTCTCAACAGGCTTCCTGATTGCTTCTGCCGGATATTCAACCGGTTGTTTAACATCTTCTTTACCGGTATTCGGTTTACATAATTCTTCCAATCTGCTTCCTGCAAGCGGAAGAAATCCACGGTGCGTAAACTCCGGATAGAAATGCTTAAAATAAGCCTCATGCAGCCGGTCGATGCTGATGTGGTAATATTTTTCCGGAAGATCAGCAAGTCTCTCATGGTAATAATACGGATGATCGACTGCGATGTTGTAACACGGAACTGCATATTCATCCCATACATAGCCGATGCCTTCACGGTAAACGCCTGCCTCTTTTTCCAGACCTTCAAAGTTAAACGTGACAAGCACTGTCTCCCCCGGTTTGATAAATCTGCGCAGCTTTTTGGCGCTGTTCCTCTCATCCTCCAAGTCAAAATAAAACACCTTATAGCCCATGCGCTTCCATTCATTTCCCATCTGTATGGAAAAGTAGGCAAGCGTTTCCACGCCGCCAACCAACAAAACAATTCTTTTCATAAATACATCAAGGCGGTATTCTGTCCTGAATACCGCCACTCCTTTATTTTTTCCAATGTCACTGTTTTTTCACCGGACGTTCTTGTGCTTTCACATGCTTCATCCAGATCCGCAGCTCTTTCACAAGCACCTTGATCCACTGCACCAGCTTCTGACGAATTTCAGTCTTGTGTTTCCACAGCCAGTGTATTTTCCCGGCTGCAAAAATGACCGGATAGACCAGACATAACAATTCCAGAATCAACAGCAGCGCTGCAAGATCCTCATAAGCTCTCGCCCGGTTTTCCCAATATGGAAAAACAATATTCTTTGTATTCATCGAACGGATCCCAAAATTTCTTAATACCGTAAAACGATTCATCAATCCAAAACGGGAAGAATTTTCAACGATCTCATAACTGCTTTTATCCAATCCCAATGCTTCTTTTAATGCATTGAATCCGAACTTCTGCACCGGATTTTTGATGAGAAGCTCATAGCTGTCAAGCGTCGTTCCTGCTGACTGTCCGTAACTTCCCCCCTTTGAATCCGTTGTGCCTGCTGCCGGTGTGCTGGCTGCTGCGCTGTCCATGCCGCCAGTACTGCTGTCTGATCTGCCTTCTAAAATCTCATAAGAGACATAAACGGTTGCTGCTTCCTCGTCCGCCGCATCACTGAAATATCCCTTATCGCTTTTTACCACACCGCGCACCGGATACTGTACTCCGTTGATCTCCACATACATTCCTGCGACATTGTTGGAACCAAATAACTGCCATGCAACATTTTCATCAATGACCACACCGTCTTTGTTTAAATCTTCTCCATCAAAATAGCTGCCGGACAACAGTTTCAGCGGATGAAATGTGAAAAAATCTCCTCCAACACCGAATGCTCTCGCCGTGATGGATGCCCGGTCAGAATAAAGGGTAAGTTCCCCTTTTGTGCTGTAACAGTCCACCAGCGTTCTTCCGTTTACATCCGATGTATCCTCTGACGCCTCCTGCAATGCAGTTTTTAATTTCTGTTCCAGCTGTATCACATAGTCCTTCGTCACTGCTGCATCTTTGGAAAAAAAGCAGGAAATCTGTGCATAACTGTCTTCTGCTGACCACTCTGATGCGATCTGCTGTGTGGAAAGCTGTCTGCCGAGTGCCCGTTCCACACAGCCGAAAAGAATGGCAGCACATATCATCAGCACTAATAGAAGTATTTTTCTGTACTGCTTTACCTTCATGTGTCATTCCTTTCTGTTTATTCTGATGCAAGACGTACCTGTTCGTTTTCCTTGATCGGTTTTGTAGTCGTTGTGATCACATACTCATAACCTTCCAAAGCTCCGGTCACTGCTGATTTTGTATCGTCTGATGTGATAACATCCACATCCACGCGTCTCGCATAGTAGCGGTTTCCAAGCGGTGTACTCTTTGACTCTATGATCAGAATGAATTTTCCATTGGAATCTTCCCGGATAGCACTCGTCGGTACGATCGTGTCATAGTTGGAGCTCTGTTCCCCGATAGACAGTGTATAGCTGTCTCCGACTGACACATCCCCTTTCATCTCACAGATGATAATACTGTTGGAGCGGTTCTGTGGATCTTTGCGGATGGCTGACACGACTGCGGAAACATCATTTCCGTACCAGTTATTCAGTACTTCCGCCGTATCTCCGACTCTGACCTTCTTTGCCTGATTTTCAGTCACAGAGAACTGTAACACATACGCTTTGTTTTCCGGCTGAATGGTCATCATGACATCGTTGGCGTTGACCGTAGTTCCTGCTGTCACTGCAATATCAGTAACAGTTCCTGATATTGGTGATGTAATCTCTGTTCCGATGGATTTCGCCTGTAATTTTGCTACTTCTTCCTGAAGATCTGTCATTGTTTTATAGGCAGATGCGATCGTCACCTCGCCACTAATCTTATCGGTCACTTTTTTCTGATCATTGGTTGCACTGGTCAATGCTGTGTTTGCATCGGTCAGTGCCGCCGTTGCCGTGTTCAACTGCGCCTGCAGATTGTTCGCTTCTGCTGTGTTCGTGCCAGTCAGTTTTTTCACGGAGAGATTGTAGTTTGCATTGCTCAGAGCATTCTTTCTGTCGGTTGCTGCGGACTTGGCAGAATCGTAGGAACCCTGAACTTTGTTTAAGTTAGCCTGACAGGTGTTAAATGTGGACTGGGCAGTATCTAACTGGCGCTTTGCCTTATTCATTGCGCTGACACTTCCATCCAACGCAGTTTTAGCATTATCCCATGCAGTTTTTTTATCGTTGTTAGTCTTATCATCATTATAAGCTTTCTCTGCTTTATCACAATTGAGCTGTGCTTCGTTCTTGAGTGCCACAGCCTCATCATACGCACTCTGTGCGCTCTGCAGACCTGAAAGCGCCGTATCATACGCACTCTTCACCGGTGTATAAGCACTCTCCGCACTCGTCAGGCTGTCCTGCGCCTCACTGTTCTTTTTTTCTGCATCTAACACTGCCTTTTCCTCTGCAGTCGTGTCTGCTGTTGAGTTGCTGACCGCATCGATCTGTGCTTTGATCTTATCGACACTTGCCTGTGCAGCATCCACTGCAGCCTGCGCATCCTTCACTCTCTGATTTGCTGCTGCGATCTCATTTTGTTTCTGGGTGAGGCTAGATCCCTTTCCAGCCTCAATGCTCTGACGCTCTGCCACTGTGATTCCTGCGGTAAGCACTGCGGATTCATAGGCTGCCTGTGCCTCGTTTAAACTCTTCTTTGCAGCATCTAACTCATCACTGTCTGTATCCTCTAAGGTAAACAGTAAATCTCCGGTTGCTACTTCCGCATCCTTTTTCACGTTGACCGTTGCAATCTTCCTTGTCTCCTCGATCGTGACGGAATAGCTCTCACTCGCCTCCACAGAACCGCTTCCGCGCACCTTGGAAGTGATCTGACCGCTTGTCACCTGCTGTGTGCTGACTTCCACAAGCGAATAATTCATGATCGTATTGGAAAAAAAGGTAAGTATCAGCATCACCAGTAAAAATATAATTGTGATATTCTTTATTTTATCTTTTCTATCTGTCATCTTTTTAACTCTCCATTTTCTATCCTTTGACACCGCCCTGATAAGCGATACCTTCTACCAGCTGATCCTCACCGTATAAGAAAATCAAAAGGCTTGGGATCATGTAAAAAGTCGCCACTGCAAATGCCAGTCCCACTTCCTGCGCATTGATCTTTGACAAAAAGATCGACAGCGGGTATTTATCTGTATCGTTAAAAAACAGCAGTGGCTGTTCCACCATATTCCAGTAATCCATAAATACCAGGATCGCACAGGTTGTGATCACGCCCTTACAGATTGGAATACATATCTTTGTAAAGACCTGAAACTCGTTGGCTCCGTCAATCTTCGCCGCCTCGATGAGCGGCACTGGTATTCGTCTCATATACTTCGTGATCAGGTACACACTAAACGGTGAAAAAATACCCGGAAGCCATATACTCCAGTTCGTATCCAGTAGCTTCATCCAGTTTAAGACCAGATAATTTGGCACCAGTGTAACCTGATATGGCATCATCATTAAGATCACATATGCAAAAAAGACGATTGCGGAAAGTTTTCCTCTGGTCCTTGTGAAGCCATATGCGGCGAGCACTGCCACCACCAGCTGGAATACCACGATCGGCACCACTAAGATCACGGAATTCCAAAACTTCAACAGATAGTCCGGACTCTTAAATAACACGGTCGCATACTGTGAGAAAGTTACCATATCCGGTATAAATTTGAGGTTTACCGTCTGAGAGATGTACTGCTTGCCCCCGGTATCCGTTTTCTGGAAAATGGAACCATAGTTGGAGGTGATCTCCGCTGCCGACATAAACGAATTGCTGATGGTAAGAACGATCGGCATGATAAAAATCAGCGCCGTAACCACTGCGATCACCGTCAGGCAGATGCGGATACATAATTTTTTTCGTTCTGATCTCTTTTTCATTCTTCCTCCAAATCCTTTCCAAAATGATGTTCCACCCAAAATAAAATTCCCATAATGACGATCATCACAAAGGACATATAAATTGCTGCCGTGGAAAGTTTCTGGTAATCTGCCGAAGCAAACGTATTGTTCATATAATGCTGCAGCATATAAAGTGCACCGTACGGATACTCGCCTGTCAGAAGATAAATCTCACGGAAAACCTTAAACGAATTGATCATGGAAAGTATCGTCACAAACATGATCGTCGGTGACAGATACCGCAATTTAACATGCAGGAATATCTGCCAGCGGTTTGCCCCGTCCAACTCTGCCACCTCGATAATATCCTTTGGGATATTTCCCATCGCAGACAAAAAGAGGATCATATTGTAACCTAAGTTTTTCCATAAAAACAGCAGAATAATGACCAAAAGACCTGCTGAAGATTTCAGCCAGTCCACCTGTCCTCCGCCGAACTTCTGCACTGCCACATTCACAACACCATTGTAATCAAAAAGCACCTGCCAGATCAGCACGATAGACGCTGTCGGCACCATAAGCGGTGTCAGAAAACAACTCCGCAGTTCACTTTTTAACGGAATGCCTGCATCCAGCAGAAATGCGAGTGCCATGCCAAGGATCACGGCAAGCGGCACTGCCACTACCGAAAAAAATAGTGTATTTCCAACTGCTGTCCGGAATGCCCCATTTTGAATGACATTGATGTAATTTGTCAGTCCCACAAACTTTTTTGCCACCGGATTATTCACAAAGGAAAAATAGATCACTACAAGAAATGGGAGTACAAAAAACAACAGTACTCCCAGAACGCTCGGTGCCAGGAACGCTCCTGACACCAGCCTATGAAACCATGATTTATTCTGTTTTTTTATAACCTTACTAAAATCCTTTTTCTTACTTCGTCTCACTTAAATATACCTGCATTCTGCTCTGGATAATTTTTGCCACATCCTCTGCGGACTTCTGTCCTGAGAAATAGGCTGCTGCCTCCTCATTGATGATATTGGTGATATCATCGGAAACGGCACCGGAAACAGCGGTTGTATTGTATACAAGATCTTTTACCTGATCTACATCCTCCTGTGTCGCCGGCTGGATCTCAACTTCGAATTCCCCCCAGCCCCAGGTACTTCCGCCGTCAGAGTCTGCTTTCATTGCGTTCTGACAATATTTTTCAAAATCGTCTTTTCTAATGGAAAATCCATAAGTGTAATCACTGTCGCCGTCGCTGCTCTTCTTTGGCAGATAAAATGTCCTTAAAAACTGCCATGCACCATCGACATCCTTACAGCTATTGGAAATTCCAATAATATTGTTCAGACTCAGCATTGCTCCGTTTCCCTCGCTGGTCGGATAACCAATAAATGTTGTCGGACCTCCAAAAATCGCACGGTACATCTGTACCTGCTCAAAATCACTGAGATAATAAGTATCTAAAAGCTGTTTTCCCTGACTCAGCAGAACCGTGCTGTCTTCCATATCATCTCTATATTCAAACTCTTCCGGGAACATATTTGCAAAATCCAGTACATCTATAAATTCCTGACTGTCAAAATTACAGCTTGCATCCTCCCAGTTGATAAAATCATTATAGCCGAGACTCATCAGTGCTGTCAATGCAGACGTCCGGTCCATACCCCAGAAAAGCTGTGTTCCTTCCGGTTTGGATGCGAGCAGCGCCTTCATATCCGACACGGTCCATCCCGGTGTCGTTCCGACATCATCCGCTTTTCCGATCACCGTCTGTAACGTAAAGGTCTGCGGCAGGATCGCCAGTTTTCCATCATACTCGCATGCAGTGAGTACATTTGGAAGGAAATCATCTCTCGAAAGTTCCGTGTCTTTGTCCAGCAGTCCATACAGATCCACATTTAATCCTTTGGATGCAAAATTGATCGCCTGGGAATAATCGTTAAAAAGCACCAGATCAATGTTGGAATCCGATGTCACTGCCGTGTTGAAGCTGTTCACTGCATCCTCGTACTCCTCTGCGCCGTCTCCATAAGACTTCATTGTGATATGATACTTATCCTGACTCTTGTTAAATGCGATCACCTTCTCCTCCATGTCTGAACCTGTCCACATGCAGGCGAGTGTGAGATTTACGGTATCTGCCACTTCACTGGCATCCACTTCTTTGATCAGTGCGATCTCCGTCTGGTTTCCGTTGGAGTTCCAGTTCTGAAGATAAGCTGCGATTCTTCCATCGGACAGGACTCCGTAGCTGCTCACGCTGGAGCTGGAAATATTACAGTCCATCCAGCTGAAAAATTCCTCTTTTTCCTTCGTATCCAGATTGTACTTATAAACACTGCTGCCCTCTGTGACCAGCAGATTCTTCTCATCTAACACAGAGACTGTATCGGAAGGGACTTCAATTGCCTTGTCTGTCTGTTCTTTCATTGCGCCGACATCTAACGGCCGCAGCTCACATCCGGCATCCCCATATCCGATGGAGGCAACCGTTCCGTCCGCAAGCCCGACCAGTCTGGATGTATATCCATCCGATGGGATCCTGCCCTTCTGGCTGCCGTCCTCTCCTATTACGAGTGTAAAATATTCATCTGAGCTGACGCTGTTGCCACTGTCATTATTGGACCAGGTATTCAGGGCAAGATAAAGGTTTCCCTCCTTATCCACTGCTATCCCGTTACAGCTTACATTCTCTGCATTTGCTCCGAGATCCATGTCCTGTTCAAACGCAATATTTCCGGATGTGTCCACTTTGAGGATGGAAGAGGTCTGAATGAATCTCGCATTCTGAGCCAGCAGAAATCTGCCATAGTTTACATTGCCGTTCTCATCCGTATAATCTTTTGCATAATAATCATTCCAGTCCTTTTCTGCATCCTCGGCACTGTATCCCCACTGGTCTGCCATATAACTTAACACATCATCCAGTGTTGCGTCAGAATAATCCTCGGTGACACTCGACTCATCCATCTGGTTCTTCGTCACAAACAGGTAAACCTCTCCGCTGTCTGCCACGGTATATCCTGACACCCAGCTGCTGTTTCCGCTGCCGTCACTCTGCGCCTGCTCATAAAGCTGTGCATTTTCTCCGGTGATCAGATTATAGGAATACAGTCCGGATTTTGTGTAGTCCTCATTGCTGGAAGTGTAATACATCACATCTCCCTTAAACTGTATATTACTTGTCGTATCATTAAAACTGTCCGGCAGATCACTCAGATAATCTGCTTTGAAATATCTCTTCTTTCCGTCTGCGGATGTGCTGTTGCCGCCACCGCCACAGGCAGTAAGCCCTGCTGTCATTGCGGCTGTAAGTGTCAGTGCCACCGCCTTTCTCCATAAACTTCGGTTCATATGCATTCCTCCCATAAAATGCCGCTTTCTGCGGACGTTTTTTCTATAATTTCAGAATATAGAAGTCCTTATGGAAAAGCAAGATACAAAAGTTTATGAAATTCTTAATTTTGTCTGAATGGAAATTTGCACCAAAAAAACCACACCGGGATTTTCTTTTCCCAGTGTGGCAGTTTTTATTCTTCCGGTTTAAAATCGCGGATCAGATTCCATGTTGGCAGTACATTTCCCTGATAATCAAAGAGTGCCTGATTCGCCCATTCATTTCCGCAAGGTCCTTTATCGTTCATATATTTTAAGGATGCCTCGGTTGCCCAGCCGGAACCCGGAACCGGGATCCATGCAGGCTCCCAGTAGAAAAATCCTTTTCCCCTGTTTCCTTTGATGTGACTGATACGGTTTAAGAAATCTTCCATAAAATCATACTGTCCCTGAACCGTCATCGGGTATTCGATTTTTTCTACCAGTTCCTGTTTCGTTGCATAGCCTTTGCGTTCTTCGTCAGAGAGTTTTTCGTAATCCTTATAATCTTCCATCGTATACCCCATGGAAACCTCCGCTACGATCAGGTCTTTTCCATAACGCTCTGCGATATCGTTCATATTGTCTGTGAGCATATCTAATGTGCCATGCCAGAACGGATAGTAGGATAAACCGATGATCTGGAAATCCTCACCGCGCTTTGTAAACTCGTCAAACCATTCACGGTAAAGCGCATTGTTACCGCCATTGTCAAGATGAAGCATGACCGGTACATCTTTGTCCACTGCACGGACACCTCGGATCCCTGCATTGACAAATTTTGCAATGTTATCGTAATTTGGCACTTTTCCCTCCGGCCATAACAGACCGTTAGAAAGCTCGTTTCCAACCTGCACCATCGTGGTATTAATTCCATTCTCTTTAAAAACTTTCATGGTATCCACGGTAAAATCATACACTGCCTGCTCTAACTGTTCCACGCTATAGTCTTTCCATGCTTTTGGTTTGATCTGTTTTCCCGGATCAGCCCAGAAATCACTGTAATGGAAATTCAATAACACACCCAGTCCTGCGTCTGTCACTTTCTTTGCGATTGCAAGTGTTGTTTTTAAATCATTCTCTCCTGCGCCATAAGATTCGCCATTTTCCGACCACGGATCATTCCAGAGACGGATACGGATCGTATCGACATCATACTTTTTCATAATGTCCAGAATATCCATTTCTGTTCCGTCAACGTAGTATCTTGCGCCACATTTCTCTAATTCCAATAAAGTGGATAAATCCATTCCTTTTACAAATTTCATTTTGTCTCTCCTCTTGTACCCTTATATTCCTGGATAATTGCGAAACTCCTCATCCTCTTCTTTCAATTGCCTGCCTTATATTCCACGGAAGCGGAATGTAAATTCCAGTGGTTTTGTCACATCAATATGGTATTCCGGGTGTACCCATGCACCCCAGCTGTCGTCACCGCCGACACCCATCTGCGCCAGTGCGACACGCACGACAGTATAATGTACCTGTGGCAGTTCATACGGATGTGCTGCATTTTCCAGTTCATGCGGCGTATATGGAAGTGCAGAGAAACTCAGCTCGTCCCCGGAGAATAACAGTCCTCTTCCTTTATAGTCGGTCACTTTTGCATATCGCACACCGACTTTATTGCCGCACTCCTGCGGAACTAAGTATTTTGCCATATTGTCTGCTGCCTTATTTTTGTAAATGCCAAGTTTTGCCCCATGTCTGCGGTCTGCATAAGTTTCCTCTGGTCCATAACCATACCACTCAACATTGTCATAATCGGCATTTAATTTGAACATCATGCCAAATTCCGGCATATCCGGCAGTCCTTCCACTGGATCATAAGTAAGCTTTGTCTCGACGGTTCCATCACCAAATACGGTATATGCAACCTGACATTTTGCTGCCGGAGTGGTCGGCATGTAATAGGTGTATGTGATGGTCACGCTGTGTTCTGTCTCTTCCACGGTTGTCGGCACATTGTCGAACATGCCGCCATTTCTGTGACTGATGTACATGCTGGCGATCTTCCACTGTGCGTAGCGTCCCGGCGCCATGCTGCCGTTGTCATTGTCCACCGGCGCTCTCCAGAAGTTTGGCATCGGGATTTTTTCGATCATCTCTTTTCCCGCATAGCGATAGGAAACCAATCCGCCGTTCAGCAGGGAAAACAGACAGTCAAAGTCATCGCCTTTCACGCCAATATTCACTTTTCCGCGGACTACCTGCAATGGTTTTTCCGGTACGGCAAACTTCACTTCTTTTTTGTAAACCTTCTGACCAAACGCCACTTCATGTCCGGCTTTCGCCCAGAACGTGTCTTCTCTCAGTACAAATGAAACCGTCACTGCGTACTCTGCATCCTCCGGGATCACAAACGGGATCTCATAAGAGCCGGACGAAAGTGGTGCAACATTTGTATCCATTTTCTGTTTTTTCACTACTGTTCCATTTTTCTGTAAAATTACAATACATTGATATTCGCTCGTATCTGCAAACAGATTTTTATTTACAACCGTAAAAGAGTGCTCCTCAAAAGTCACACTGATATTCTGATAGTTGAATTTCACCTCCTGCATTTTCGGAGAAGCATCACGCTCACCGCCATAGCAAATCCCATTTCCACTGAAATTGTAGTCGGTCGGACGCTCGCCGCAGTCTCCACCGTATGCCTGAAATTCCTGTCCATAGCGGTCTTTTTTCAAAATAGACTGGTCGATATAATCCCAGATAAAACCACCCTGATATCTTGGTTCGGTATCGGTAAGGTCTGTGTATTTGTGCATTGCCCCGCAGGAATTTCCCATCGCATGGGTGTACTCACAGCAGATAAAAGGTTTTTCCTTATGCTCTGCCAAAAACTTCTTAATATTTTCCACGCTGGTGTACATCTGGCTTTCCATGTCGCTCGTGCCTTCATATCTGCGGTCATTGAAAATTCCCTCATAATGTACAAGACGGTGCGGATCTACTGCACGGAATTTTTCGGACATGTCAAAAATGACTTTTCCGCCGTAGGATTCATTTCCCACCGACCAGATCAGGATCGCCGGATGGTTTTTATCCCTCTGATAGCAGGAGTTCACGCGGTCTAACATCATCGGCTCCCAGTCCATATTATCGCCCGGAACGATGGTATCCTTCGGCACAAGTCCGTGACTTGCCGCATCCCACGAACCGTGGGATTCCAGATTGTTCTCCGCGATCATGTAAAGTCCATACCGGTCGCACAGCTCATAGATGCCGGAGGCATCCGGGTAATGACAGGTGCGGATCGCATTGATATTGTTCTGCTTCATCGTGATAATATCCTGCAAAACTTCTTCTTTAGAAACGGCACGTCCTGTTTTCGAACTGAATTCATGGCGGTTCACGCCCTTAAAGACAATACGTTTTCCGTTTAAAGTCATGATGCCATCTTTCATCTCAAAACGGCGGAATCCGATGTTCTGTGAAATATATTCAACACAGTTTCCACTCTCATCCAGAAGCTCAACCGTAAGCGTATAGAGTTCCGGATGTTCCGCACTCCAAAGATTTGGATGGCTCACTTGCTGTTCAAAGTGAACTGTCGCTGCACCTGTATCTGTGAAACGGATCGTATCTGAAGTATTATTGGACTGAAAGCTGATTGTCTCGGAAAAAATTGTGTTTTCTGAAACACTTCCGGCAGCTCCCTCTTTTGAATCATCCCTGCTTCCTGTGAGCGTGATTTTGGCAGATACATTCTGCATTTTGGCATCATCTGCGGATTTTTCAACAGTTTCTACTTTTCCACAAATCTCCATATCCAGCACCAGATCGGCACTCTCCAACGATTCCGCAACAACCGGCTGCACTTTCAGGTCATACACATGCACCTTCGGCATGGTATATAAATAAACGGAACGGAAAATACCGGAGAATCGATAGAAATCCTGATCTTCGCACCAGCTTGAGGAAGTCCACTTGAATACCTTCAACGCCAGTTTGTTTTCGCCCTCTTTCACATAAGGTGTCAGATCAAACTCCGACGGCGTAAAGCTGTCCTCACTGTAACCGACATAACTTCCGTTCAGCCAGAGCGCAAAACCGCTCTCCACACCCTGAAACGAGATGTATAGCCCATTTTTTACAAATCCTTCCGGCAATGTGAAGTATTTCACATAACTTGCCACCGGGTTAAAGTCTGTCGGTACCGCGTCACGCCACACATCCTCTCTTCCATCCCACGGATACTGGATATTGGCATACTGTGGAATATCGTACCCCTCCATCTGGATATGCGCCGGCACACGGATGTCATCCCACGGTCTGCAATTGTAGTTCTCCGCCTCAAAACCCGGAATCGTCTGTGCATCATTTTTTGCATAATGAAACTTCCAGATTCCATCTAAGGAAAGTCTGAAACTACTGTTTTGTTCCATTGCCTCCGCTTCATTTTTATATGTAACATGGTCGGAATGTGCCGCCATGCAGTTTTCTTTGAAAAACTTTGGATCATGAATTTTTTTCACATCAAATTCCATAGAAATGTCTCCCTTATGCCTTACCAGCCTTTCAACGCAGAAATATTATAATTCAACAGCTTTCTCTCGTAATTTTCCGGGCTGATCTTCCACTGATACGGCGATGTGTTTAAATATTTTTTGAAATTCCGATTGAATGTAGAAGTCGTGGTAAATCCAACCTTCTGTGCAACAACATCCATGGAATCATTTGTCTTTTTCATAATGTCACAGGCTTTCTGTACCCGCATCAGATTGATGTAATCCATCGGAGACATATTCATGTAGGACTCAAACACCCTGCGGAAATGTGTCTCGCTCATGTGGCTCGCCTTCGCCAGCTCCTCCACACGAATGTTATTGGCATATTCATTCCGGACATATTCCAATGCCGGTGTGATCTGTGAAACACCTGTCTTTTTCCGGATCTCATCCTCCGCAATATCATTTTCGCACATTCGTAAAAGTTCTGCAAACAGTGCAATCATAAGTCCCCGGACACATTCATGAAAACGTTTTTTCTTCTGCCGCATCTCATCCATGATCATTTTGACCAGCACGGAAACCCCCGGATTTTCCCACTCATGAAAAAATAATGCTTTCTGGTTGACCATCTGCAGAATCTTTTTCTGTATGACCGGATTATCTGGATACAATTCCTGGATCATGACCATCGGATCAAAAAACAGATACTCCCAGAAGCTTGGCCCGCTGTCCGAATCACTGATGGTCACATGTGGGTAATTCTGTGGGATAATGCTGACCATCGCCGGTTCGTAAGGCTTTGACTCCTCGTTTAAGATCAATTCCCCTGTGCCATGTTTGCAATAACCGATCTCCATGAGATTATGAAAATGAAGATTACTCTCATCATGACCATAGTCACGGATCCAGCTGTCTCCTAAAAGTGCAAGAACATATTCATTTTGTGGCACCTCGTAAAACCGAAGCTCCATCGTGTCTTTTTTCTTTTTCCCCATGGCTGTTACCTCTTTTTGAAAAAGGCTGCCTCAAAAATTCAAGACAGCCTCCTTCGGTTTAATCAAAATCAAATTTTGTAATTCTATCGTGCATTGCTTTATAACGGAAACGTATCATCTCGTTTTTCTCCAAAACGTCCTCCTCTGTTCCTCTGTATTGACAGCGGATGCAGCTGTAAATTCCTGTTTCTTTATTATAAAACATATCAATGTCCAGATCTCTTAAAAAGCAGGATGGGCATCTATAATTTAATTTGCCTTTGCCAAGTTGAGCCATGTTGCAAATACCTCCTTATCTGAGATTGTTTTTCTGTATCCCAATGTAAACATTGGTGAGAATGCATATCCTTCTTTTACATATCCTTCTGCTGTTTCATCAGAAGCTGTCATGGATACACGTGTCTCGATTTCAGGAATGACTGCGGAAACTTCTTTTGCTCCGACAACACCTTCCTCGCGGCATTTGTATGCATAGTGGATTTCTTTTTCTTCCGATCCGTCAATCTTTAAGGTGATGTTTGACATATCCTCGGAATACTCTGTTGTACCATAGCATGCAACCATGTACTCATTTAATGTCACTTCTGCAGTTGGATCACTCATCTCTAAGATATTTCTCTCAATCTTAATGTTGGAAGATCCCTCTTCGAAGTACTCTTTTGTCTGAAGTTTTACAGTTAAATCCCTAAACTCGATCGTCACAGGATCTAAGGTAAGGATCCTTGTCTTTCCTTCCTGTGAGAAGTGTGCGTGCGTCGGGCAGAGGCAGAGGTCTACTTCCTCTCCCTTGTAAGAAAGTTTTGCACTTCTTACCGTTCCCTCTCCGGCGTAATGTGTGAAGTATCCTGCACGGTATTTCTCCTGGATCAGGAATGGGTAAGATGCATCCTGCACATGTTTTGTACCGATACCAACCGGCCACTCTAATTTTGCTGCGTAAGGACGAAGATCTACGATTGCACCGCCCTGATCCATGTTCACACATGCTCTCATATATGGATCGCAATACCAGAATAACTGTTTGTCAGAACCATATAAAATATCTCTCCAGAGCGCACATTCCGGTTCGTTGTAATTGTTATCGTTGACACCTTTTTTCTCACGATAGTAGTCTGCAAACTCAGACATCGTCATATCGATAAGCTGTCCTTCTTTTTTCAGCTTGCCATAGTAAGCACATCCATCGCTGTAAGATTTGTAAAGAAGTTCATATGGCTGCTCCCAGCGTCCCATCTTGTTCATCCAGCCCGGTCCAACGAACATCATGTTGTAAGAATATCCGTTGTTATATTTTTCCAGAGAACGGTACTGATCGATCAGGTTGTAAAGATATGGATACTCCCATGTCTTTGTATCATAGATCATTCCACGTAGTACGTTCTGTGGATGTGTTCCGAAGTTGGAACCATTTCCGTCGTAACATGCGATCAGGTCACGGGAAAGATGTGGGATTGCTACGATTCCGCTATCCTCTTCTTTGTTTGCTGCCGGTGCATGTGTATTCTGTTTGGAAGGAATCCATGGTGCCCATGGGCCGCCATCGAATAATGTATACCAGGAGTTGTTGCAGGTATGATATGCTTTTGGTCCTTCCTCCCAGCAGGTTGCAACTGCACATTTTACAGTTGGATAAGCTGCTTTGATGTAGTTTGTCAGATCAGCGTCCATGTAGTAGGAACCTGTGGATTCCGGATAGAAGCCGAATCTGTCATGGAATTTTTCGAAAACATCGTTTACGATCGCTTTTTTGTCTTCCATAGAGAACATCCAGATACAGAAATCTTTTGTCTTGTATTTCTCACGGAACTCCTCACATGGCAGACCAAGCAGTGATAGTGCGATCTCATCACCATATACTTCATGGTCATGTTTTGCGATCTCAACTGCCTCGTCATTAAAAAGGGAAGCATATGTCATCTGAATGGTTACTTTTAATCCATTCTCATGTGCTAATCTCTGCTGTGTCTTGAAAATATCCAAAGACTCTGTCAGCAGTGCTTTATCTCCGATATCCTCCTCTTTGCCCTGTCCTGTCACGGTTGCAGAATACTCTGGAACCATCTCCGGACGATGAATAAGATTCAATACAAATTTATCCATTTTTTTCATTTTCTCCTCAAAATTTTATATGATTAGACGATTGCGAAACTTCCATAAGATTCTTTGAATTGCAGATAATTTTGAAACTCCAATTTATATTCTGAATGTTGTGAGTTTCAGAATTATCTGTTCTTTCAATTTAGTTTTTACGAGTTTCGCAATTGTCTTATGATTTAGCCCTTAACTGCTCCACCTGTCACACCTTCAACGTAGAACTTCTGCATTACTACGAAAAGAATCGAAATAGGAATTGCGATCATCACACCACCCGCACAGAAGATTGCGAAGTAATCCCCGATCAACGTCTTCTGTAAGAGGTTGTAAAGTCCGATCGCTACCGTCCAGTCTGCAGATTCCTTGGACTTGATCATGATACGTGCCATCACGAAATCCATCCATGGACTTAAGAAAGCGTTAATGATGGTATACACGATCATTGGTTTTGACAATGGGATAATAATTTTCGTAAAAATAGTTGCCTCGGATGCACCCTCGAGACGCGCTGCCTCCCTTAAGGAAACCGGAATTGTATCAAAGAATCCTTTTAACACAAGGAATCCGAGTCCGGAACCAGCGGAGTAAACGATGATCAAACCAGCCAGAGAATCGGTGAGTCCGATCATTTTCAACACAAAGTAAACTGCGATCATGGAAAGTACACCAGGGAACATTCCAAGGATGATGGAAAAGCTCATCAACTGTTTTCTTCCTTTAAATCTCATACAACTGAATGCATAAGAAACCATCAGTACAAAGCAGGAAGAGATAATGCAGGTAAATAGTGCCACGATAAAGGTATTTTTAAACCATGCCGGAAAGTTTGCAGCAGTATCTGTCTCAAAGAACAGCTGGTGAAAATTTGCCAGCGTCCAGCGTGTCGGAAAGAAATGCTGATAACTTACGCCCTTTGTTGCGGATAACGATGTCGCAACCAGCCAGACGATCGGGATGAGCCAGATGAATGCGAGCAGTGCAAGTACCACATGTCTGATTATGATATTCCATGTTTTCTTTTTCATTATTGGTACACCTCCTCTTTGTCACCACTGATCATTCTGGTGTAGCTAAGCAGTGTCAGAAGTGCGCAGATTACAAACGAAATAATTCCGATCACCGATGCCATCTTGTAGTTTGAGTTATCATTGGTCAAAGTAAACAGCCATGTGATAAGAAGGTCTGTCTCCTTGGCATTGGAGTTTGCAAACGCCATATTTGCCGTAGTTGTAGAACTTGTCAGCAGGTAAATAACGTTGAAGTTGTTGATATTGGCGATCACACTCTGTATCAAAGACGGTCCGCAGATAAACAATACATATGGCATTGTGATCTTCCAGAAAATCTGCCATTTATTGGCTCCATCAATTCGTGCACTCTCCAGCTGATCCGTCGGAATATTCATCAGGATACCAGTTGCGGAAAGCATCTGATATGGAACACCGACCCAGATGTTGATAAGGATGATCATCACGTGGGACCAGCCCGGTTTTGAGAGGAACGGAATAAAGTTTCCTGAAACAAGACCGATATCCTTCAAAAATCCGGTCAGACCAATGTTGGAACACCATGTGTTCACAATACCGTGATCTGCAAACATTTTGCTGACTAACAGCAAGGTTACGAACTGTGGAATTGCGATGGTCACTACAAAAAGTGAACGCCACATTTTTTTGAAATATGTATTCTCATGATTGATCAGTTTTGCAAGAAGAATACCACCGATAAAGGTTGTAAAAGTTGCCATTACCGCCCAGATCATCGTCCATGCAAGAATCCTCACGAACGCATAGGAGAATGTGATGGTCGTTCCGCCTGTAAACATATTTTTAAAGTTCCTGAGTCCCACCCATGTAAACAGATAGTTTGGCGGCATATGATCCATATCATAATTGGTAAATGCCACACAGGACATGAAAATGATCGGTATGATATTCATCATGATAACGCCGATACTTGGCAGGGTAAGCAATGTGATATAAAACTTACCATTGAAAAGAGATTTGACATCCTCACCAAATGTATTGATGTGCTCTCCCTCTTCCTTCATAAGCTGAAGGCGGTAAACTGCCTTCATGTTGCTTATATATAAAAGTATGAATGCTAAGATCACGAGGATTCCCACGATTCCATAAAGAAGGATGAGCAATGAGTTGTCGTAATCATTAACAGTATTTTTCATAGTCAGCGGATCAAACACTGCCTCATACTGTACTGTACCAAGCGTATTCAGATCCTTAATATAATTGATAGAAAAAAGACCGGTAAACAGGAAAAAAATCACTTCGAGAGTTGTCATTAAAATACCCTTTATAATCTGTTTCCGTCCAAAATATCCGGCTCCCAGAATGATCAGCGAGAGTTTACACCAGATATCCCCCTTTGCCACAGCTCTTCCAAAGTCGGCAAAGTACTTTTTGACTGCATTTAAAAATGTTTTCATAGATTCACTCCCTTGCGTGAATGAGTACTTTTGTCACAGGACAAAAATGTTTCTCTTTTTAAAAATTCCACATACCCTGCCCAATGCAGAGCATGTGGAATTCAGATTTATGATAGATAGAAGGTACGCCCAGCGGACATTCTATGCTATACGTATGACCGAATGTGGATTATTCAGCTACCGGCTGTGTAATACCGGCTACTGCATCGTCAAGTACTTTCTGAAGATCAGCAGCTCCGTCAACAAGGTTCTGTCCAAGTGCTTTTGCCGGATCCCAGTAGTTGTTACCTACAAGCTGCTGATCAGCGTATGCTGACTGAGCTGCAAGTGCTGCAAGTGCCGGGGAGTCAATCTGGGAAGCTGCTGCCAGGTTAGCAGGACCTTCTGCTGTTGCAAGTCCGATCTCTAACTGACTCTCTTCGTTTGTTAAGTACTCAGCAAGAAGCATTGACCAGCCAACATTTTTTGCATGAGAGTTAACACCTACGAATTTGTATCCTGCATAAGATCCCATCTGTGTAGCTGTTCCATTCACATCAAAGGTAGGAAGTTTGCTGGCAGCATATCCATCACCATACTGATCCTGGAAAGAAGTTGCATTCCATGTACCGGAAACGTATGCTCCAAGTGTTCCATCTGTCAGCATTGTGATCGCTTCCTGATCTGCTACGTTTACAAATGCTGGGGAAGAAGCAATATTCTCAATGCTCTCTGCTACTGCAAGACCTGTCTCATTGTTCCAGTCACACTCATTGGAGTTGTCTTCATTCATGGAAAGGGTACATCCTGCTCCTGCGAAGAATCCATATACATACCAGCCGTCTGCGATGTTCATACCAACTTTTGTTCCGGCTTCTTCAGCTTTTGCTTCAAGAGCTTCCCAGGAAGCTACATCTTCCTCTGAGAAAATGTTTGAATCATAGTACAGGAAGTATCCGTTGGAAGCTGTTAATGGATAAGCATAAAGTTTTCCGTCTTTTGTAGCTGCTGCTACAGTTGCCTCAGAGTTTGTCTCTGCCGGATCATATGTATAAGTAGCTGCTATTTCCTGAAGTGCTCCTGCATTTACAAGATCATTTACCTGATCATCTGCAAATACGAATACATCTGCTGCTGCATCGATATCTTCGAGGATCTTATCTTTTGCATCTGCCTCAGATACAGCACCGATCGTAATGTTGAAATCTACACCTGAGTACTGCTCCTGGAATTTATCTGTCAGTTCTTTCATAACTGTCTGGTAAGCCTCAAGCTCTGAGCACCAGAGCTGAATGTCTACAGTTCCTTCTGTTGCAGCGATCAGGTTTGCGATTGCATCATCTGCTGATGTTGTATCAGCTGCATCTGCTGTCTCTGTAGCAGCTGCTGTGCTGCCGCCTGCTGCATTGTCTGTTGTCTCTTCTTTGCTTCCGCATGCTGCTAAGGAAACAACCATGCTTGTTGCAAGTAATACGCTTAATACTTTTTTCTTCATTGAAAATTTCCTCCCTTTTTTCTTCCCGCATTTTTGCGTTTCCGAACCATTTTACCGACTTTTGTGCATTTGCGCAATACTTCTTTTGTTTCGCATTTTGTATTGCTATCTGTTTTGCGTTTTGTTGTGTTCCGCTTTTGTGTTTTGTTGTGTTTCGCTTTTTGCGCAATCGGTTGTTCTATGGTTTAAGTATAGTACGCAGTTGTTTTTGTGTCAATGTGCATGGTTTATAATAAATATGTTTGTTTTTTGTCTATTTTCACCAAATCATTTTGTTATTTTCTTGTCTTATTCTTTTCATTTTCAATTATTGTGCAACCGATAAACCTTGAAATTTCAAGCATTTATGAACATTTTTAAGCAGTTTTCCTATGTGCTGAAAGGCATCAGGCACAGAGTTTAATCTTTGATTGGCACAATTTACGGTATACTTTATACTGAGATCACATCAAAGCCGCAGACAAATGCAATGTGATTATGGAATTTTTCATGATTGCAATCAGTCTTATATCGTTTCTGTCTGCAAGATTCTGACCAATTACAGTTGGAAAGGATATAATCTCATCTTTCACAGCCGATTCGGCACGAGATTCCATTTTGATGAAGAACTTGCAATGCATAAAAAAATTGATAATATTACGTTGCTGTTCGCTCATAGCTCGTTCCAATAACGACATTGTTATTTTTTATTCGTAAAAACCAGTTGTATGCATTAAAAAACACCAAACATTCCATTATCATAAAGGAGGAATATGATTGAACACAAATGATGGTAAAATCCAATGGCATCCTGCATTCGATGCGGCACTGCAAATTATAAAGAAAGCGGTATCTATTATCTGATTGGTGATGCCATCCCAATACAACTTATCATTGTTCCAAGATTATCAAAACACAATAATTATTGGCTGAACAATCTGCGAAATGATCTAAAAGCAGGTGGTGAAATCAGGACTTTCATAGAACAATATGGTGAAAACAAAAATTCAAAATTGTACCAGACACTTGCAGATACAATCATGCGGGCAAATGCTCATGTACAGTAAAGAAGCAAACAACCGAAAACAAGAGATAGACCGC
>ERZ773248.318-NODE-318-length-67861-cov-7.248179_pt1 | contig 67861 bp, 69 predicted proteins | sample MGYA00580518_ERZ773248 | MGnify/ENA primary metagenome ERZ773248 (study PRJEB29015, sample SAMEA2737762) | human gut metagenome | biome: human gut; feature: human-associated habitat; material: faeces | place: China | collected 2012 ...
ATATGAAGTTTTGGCTTTATCTTGTAGTTTGCGAATATCCGTATAAATAGAAAAAACCCTTTGAGAAAAGGATTTCTCCTCTCTCATAGGGCAAGTTGGCAAACTGAAATTTGTTTGTTTCTCCTTCCCTTTTCGCGAAAACAGGCTCGATGGAATTTGCTAATTCTCGTCAAACAGGACATGACTGTTTGTATCGCTATGGCAAACACAGTAGGAACAAACACTATTTGTTCCTGTATCTTTACAGGCGCATACATATTTCGTCTTTTCAGAAGTAGCAATGCATTTCCAGTGTGTTGCTTGCTGAGGGTGCATGGGACGTTTCTGCACAAAAGTAAGGTAAATACATGCAATAATAATCCATTTATGTCCGATGGGGCAATCAGCCATGTATATATCCAAGTATCTCTGAAGCGCTTCCTTTAAATTATAGACAGATTTTATATCTATCTCAAAATTTTCAACAGGCGCATTTTTCATAGAGAGCAAAACATCTCTGTTAAAAGAATTGATTATCAGCGACGAATCACCATGCTTCAACCTATTCCATTCATCGGTGGTTATCGCTTCCATTAGTTTATTCTGTAATTCCTGTACCTGCATATTTTGTCCCCTCCTTACCCAAAAGCAAGTCCACGAAAATGTTACTGTATTTTTGCCGTTGTTGTACTTTATCCCGGCAGCTTTCGCAAGCACATAGATATTGAAACCATAACCCTCTATGGCGTGATGTAGATACTCTGAAAAGTCTATTCAAAAAAGTCTTTGTGCGCGATCTTGTGTCCAGGTTCGGCCATGAGGAACTGCTCATCCCACTGACCACTTACCAGCTTTTCCAGCAGGTGGTTGCTGCCCACAGTATAGTCCAAATCGCATTTTATCAAATCTGCACTGCGCTGAGCCATCTCAACAAATGCTTCACTGTAGCAATCAGCCATACCAGTATCCACGATATCCAGATAACTGTAATTTGTGAACCACATATCAAACAAGTAACGAGCTTCCTCTATGCCGTGTTTTTCACTGGCTTGCTGGAACATCAACTCTGGAGAGAATTTGTCTGGGTCGCCGTCCAGCATGTACATATGCCCCATCTGCTTTAAGTTTGGGTGGTAGACATCGTCCGTATGGAGTAGCAAAGAAATGCAGTCATCCACTCGGGGCAGGACAATTCTGCGATCTGCAGTCACCGCATCCCAAGACCCGCCGCAGAAGCCCATGGCAACCAAAACAGTATCCACTTCCTTCGGAAGAGAGGCAATGGTTTCCAGAATATGTGAACGCATGACAGCAGGCTCTTCATGATATTTTTGCTTCAGCCAGATTACAGGATATGTTGTACCAGCCGTTTTCTGTGCCGCAGCTACATAAACTTTCAAAGATTCACAAGATAAAATGACAGTGTTCATGTATGATCTCCTAATATGGTTTTAATGACTCAGGCAAAACGCTCTGTCTGACAACTGTTCTGGCATAACTTTCATTATTTGATCCTTGTATTCAGACGGAATGACAATCATATGCACATAATTAGCCAGCTTCACTTCATCTTTTACCTTAACCGGTAAAAAGCCATCGTAATGTCCTTCATTTCATTATCACTTACGTTCGGATAATCTGATAAGGCTTTGTATAAAACACCATCCCATAATTCTGTGAACTCATGGTTTCCTATATTTATCTTCATATTGTTATCACCTGTCTTAGGATTCTCCTAATTCTAGAATTTTTTCTCCTGTCTGCGGATCTTCGATCCCGAGCAAAGATAAAATCAATGCCATTCGCATATATTTTCCGTTCTGTACCTGCTGAAAATAAGCCGCTCTGCTGTCATCATCCACATCGTAAGCAATCTCATCAACACGTGGCAGCGGATGCAGTACCGGCATATCTTCCTTTGCCAGCTGCAGTTTTTCCCGATTGAGAATATAAGTATCTTTCAGACGGATATAATCCTCTTCATTGAAAAAGCGTTCTTTCTGCACTCTCGTCATATAAAGAACATCCAGCTTGGGAAGGCTATCTTCCAGACTGGATACTTCCTCATACGGCGTATGCGTCGGCTCTAATGTTTCATCCACAAGATAATCTGGGATTCTGAGTTCTTCCGGCGAGATAAAATAGAATTTATTTCCTGTATGGCGCACCAGGCTCTTTACTAGCGAGTGCACCGTTCTTCCGAACTTCAAATCTCCGCAGAAACCGATGGTCAGATTGTCGAGTCTACCAAGTCTCTGGCGAATAGTCATCAGATCGATCAAAGTCTGTGTTGGGTGATTATGTCCGCCATCCCCGGCATTAATGACCGGGATTTTCGAATACATGGACGCACAAAGCGGTGCCCCTTCCTTCGGATGGCGCATGACAATGATATCTGCATAACAACTAACGACCCTTACCGTATCCGCAATTGTCTCCCCTTTGGAAACGCTCGATTGGTCCGCCCCTGCGAATCCAATCGTCTGTCCACCAAGACTGAGCATTGCCGATTCAAAAGAAAGCCTCGTTCTGGTACTTGGCTCGTAAAAAAGTGTTGCAAGCTGTCTGCCGTCTGCTGCATGTGCATAAGCTTTTGGATTTGCAGCAATCCTGTCTGCGAAATCCAGCACTTCATACGTTTCTTCTACTGTAAAATCCAAAGGACTTATCAAATGTCTCATAACCACTCTCCTTTTGTTAAATACTGACTTCTCTCTGCACCTACGGATATGAACTGTATTTCATGCTGCAGAAGATCCTCTAACGTCTCTACATACGTTTTGGCTGCATCCGGCAGTTCATCATAGGTTACGCAACCGCTGATGTCTGTCTGCCAGCCGGGAAGCATTCTCACAATTGGTACATATTCTTCTAGATCCTCTATCGGATCAAAATCCATCACTTCCTGATTTCCCTTTTTGTAACCTACAATCACAGGGATTTCTTTCATCATACTGAGCACATCAAGCTTAGTTAATGCAATCTTGTCCGCGTTCTGACACTTTAATCCATACCGGCTTGCAACTGCATCAAACGGTCCTACACGGCGCGGACGTCCTGTGGCAGCACCATATTCTCCGCCAAACTTGCGCAAAAGTTCCATCCAGGATTCTGGCATGGCTTTTTCTGCTGTAAATGGCCCTGCACCTACACAGGTTGAATAAGCTTTCAGTACACCAACGACATGGTCCAGTTGCTTTCCCGGTATCCCCGCCCCTATCGGACCGTAGGCAGAAATCGTTGAAGAACTTGACGTATATGGAAAAATGCCATAATCAATATCCCGCATAGCTCCAAGCTGTGCCTCTAAAACAACACGTTTTCCTTCCTTTAATGCTTCCTCGAGATAAGCACCTGTGTCTACTATATATGGCCATAACTCTGCTGCCTGAGCTTCACACCAGGAAAGCAGTGCCGGATAGGACATCGGTTCCTGATAATAGCATCCTGCAAGCTCCAGATTCTTTGCCTCGAGCATCATTTTCAAACGATTCTGTACGGATTCCTCTTTTAGATGAAGCAGATCCCCAAGACGCAGTGTCTTCTTTCTGTATTTGTCACTGTATGCATAGGCAATGCCTCTTTTTGTGGAACCAAACGCTGCTCCTGTTTTTGCAAGACGTGTTTCTTCGAGTTCATCCTGAATTTTGTGCCAAGGCATAGAGATTGTTGCCCGTTTGGAAAGTTTTAAGTTGTTTGGTGTGACCACAACACCTTTTTCCCTGATCTGTGCAATTTCGTTTGTCAGATGTTCCAGGTCTACCACCATACCATCGCCGAGTACGCATATTACATTCTCATGCAGAATACCGGATGGCAGCAGATTTAAGACAAATTTCTGCTGTTTGGCAACCACTGTATGACCAGCGTTATTGCCGCCCTGATAGCGGACAACAACATCTGCATTCTCCGCAAGCAGATCGATCACACGACCTTTTCCTTCGTCTCCCCAGTTAATTCCTGTTACAGCTGTAAGCATATTTTATCCTCCTTCTATTGACACTGTCTTTGAACATAAACCCATGCATAATCTGTTATGAGCAATACCGGAATGTACGGTCGGTAAGTATTCTCGCAAAAATAAGTCCAAGCGGTAACGATACAATAATCATGATCGCTGCTGCAAACCACAAAACTGCCTCTGTTAGTGACATAATTCCAAAATTATAAATCGCACGATACAAATATAATCCTGGCACCATAATTACAATGGATGGCACTGTCAGTGAAATTCTCGGATATCCATGATTTCTCTTTATGGTGGATGCAAGCAGACCTGCAGTCAGTGCTCCTATGAAAGCTGCTGCCGCAGATGGCATCCCTGTATAATCGACCAGTTCCAGCCGCAATGTATTTGCAACGGCACCGATACATGCCGCCGTTGCTGCTATATAGACTGGACTGTTAAACATAATCGAGAATCCAAATACTCCGCAAAAACTTGCGATCAGACGTAAAACCAGATGCATCATACTTCCTAGATGCAAAGCTACAAAATCCTGTGGCTGAAGCTTTAACAAAAGTGCCATGATCCATGCAAACATCGTTGCAACCAGAACAATAATAATGGAATAGGTAAGCCGCTCCAGACCAGATCGCAAATCCAGCTTTGCCAAGTCAATTCCACTTGTGATAAACGGAAATCCCGGAATAATAAACAACATGGAACAGATATATCCGGCCTCATGCACTGCGGAAACGTGTAACAACAGCTCTGCCATATGCAGACAGACAGCATACGTCAGACATGCAGCTGAAATAGATACCGCAATGTTTAAAAACAATGTGTAATGATGTTTGATCAGCTTCATCCGGATAAGGTTACCAACACCAGCGGCAATAAATGCAAATATCATCTCCACCGGGCCACCACCCAGCAGAAATGTAAATCCACAACATGCAAGTGCCGCTGCCAATCCGAGTTTTACCGGAGAATAGAGTTCATGGATCTGCTCGATTTCATCCAGCCGCTTATGGATTTCTTCTCCGGTCAAATGCGCTTCCTGAGATGGAAAACTATTTACAAACTGTTCCATCCGATAAAGCTTGGAAGTATTTACTCCGGTATTTGCAATACTAAGAGACTGTGAAACACACTCTTTTCCATCAAAACAATTAAACTCTATGGACATCAGTCCCACATCCACTGTACAGGTTACTCCAAGTTCCTTGGAAAGCCTGTTCATAGAAGTCCGCACACGCCATGCTCCGGTTCCACAGGAAAGCATAATCAGACCAACCCGGCCGACAACCGATGCCTTTTCAATCAGTCCTGCCTGCTGAATCAGCACTTCACTGTCATTCTCTGTATAATCGTGCCACGGAATCTCCATATGATTTTTTTCCATGATTTCTATATAATCATTTTTCGCCATAAATGATCTCCTCCGCTTTTGCAACATGACGTTCGAGATTTTTCAGGAAGATAGAATTCGGAAGGAAAATTCCAATTTCATCATATCGGTTGTTATTCTCCACCAGCGAATCCTGTCCATAAAATACGTAAGCCATTGGAAGATTCTTTTCCAGCTCAATCATAAGATCCCACACGGCAGAATATGCTTCTGCCTCTGTCTCCTTCTCCTTTACGGTATCCGGCAGTTCACGAATGAGCAGCACACCCATATTTTTTTCAAGAATCTTTTGTTTCACATCCATGTAATCCGACTGATATTCATGGCTGTAACGGTATGCCTGTGCAAAATATATATTTTTCTGATTGCCGAGATCTTTGTATACCTCATGAAAATGCCGGTATTCTTTTTCATGAGCTGTGCCTTTGTATGCAGGAAGTAATTGCCCATTTTCATCCGTCATAATGACCGGATTTTGCTTTCCGTCTGCATCAAAACGATAGGGAATCAGAAATGAATTTCTCAACAGGTCAAACAATGTATTCTGACATATGCCCATAAGGAAGGCCGACAGGTCCCGGTTCGTATACGCATTGAACAAAGCCAGTGAAAATTCTGCCGGAGAAATTCCGGTATCCGAATCATCATTGCAAAATAAACAGTTACAAAATGTTTCCTGTAACTTTTCACATGCCCAATGATCATTTAATATTTTCTGAAACAAAAACTCTGCCTTTTCCTCTCGTGGAAAAATCGTCTGTTCCTTCATGCTTCATGCGCTTCCTTTCTTGCTTTTTTCATCTTCTATGATTATACTTTTGCATTAGGGATAAGTAAAAACTATAATTGATATGTTATAAATAACATTTTGATATGTCAGAGGGGGGTTCTATCAATGAATGTAAATTTTGAATACTATCGAATTTTTTATTATGTTGCAAAATACCACAACTTTACCAAAGCCGCACATACACTCGGCAGCAGTCAGCCAAATGTGACAAGGGCCATGAACTGTCTGGAGCAGCAGATTAATACAACTTTGTTTGTACGTACCAACCGGGGCATTCAGCTTACCCCGGAAGGGGAAAAACTTTATACCCATATTTCCGCTGCAATGTCACAGATTTTTGCCGCAGAAGAGGAGTTATCGGATAGTACGGGGCTGTCACATGGAAGCATTGCGATCGGTGTCAGCGAGACCGCATTAAATATTTTTCTTTTTAATAAACTTAAAGCATTTCATATGACCTATCCCGGCATCCGCCTGAAACTGTACAATTACTCCACCCCACAGGCCATTGATGCCGTAAAAAGTGGAAAAATCGACTTTGCTATTGTTTCAACTCCAGCTTCCGTGAAATCACCACTCAGACAGATTATGCTGCAGCCTTTTCAGGAAATCCTTGTCGGTGGTACAACTTTTACCGCACTCGGCAGCCAGGAATTATCTCTCGCAGAATTAAAAAACTATCCGCTGATTTCGCTTGGACGTGAAACAACGACGTTTCAGTTTTATCATGCACTCTTTCTCTCTCACGGACTCGAACTTGCCCCTGATACCGAAACCGCCACGACCGATCAGATTCTCCCTCTTGTCAAATGTGAGCTGGGCCTGGCTTTTCTTCCAGAAGCAATGGCACATGATTCTATTCAAAAAAGAGAAATTGTCCAGATATCACTAAAAGAAAACATTCCGGAAAGAAATATATGCATGCTATACGATTGCCAACATCCGCTGAACTCAGCCGCCCGACAATTCCGGAAAATGATTCTGGAAAATCATTTGTCATAGTTTATAGCTATGAACAAGCAATGTTTTTAAGTATTATACAATCTGTTCTCAAAAAAATATAATGAATGCAAAGCAATACACCATAAGTGCGAAAAAGCAATGCAAGCAAAAAGGAAACGCCAACAGTCACATTCAAGCTGCCATCCACCTGCTTTTTATAAAATGTTGTAGCTTTCATACCGAGAATCATATATAATCATGGACAGGAACAAAGAATTGAAAGTCCATAGGTTGCGGCTACCCGGACGCTCACTTTGTTCAATTAGGTCAAATCGAAAATGGTGTAAACGAAGGAGCAGTTCTCTGCAATGTCAAAACTGCTTTTTCGTTTACCCCATCATCGATTGTAACCTAAAGAATTTGTTAAGCTGAGTCTTAATCATAGCATAATAATTGTTCTATCCATTCCAATCTTTGCAATGTTTTGATCCACTGTTCTGGAATTTCATTATAGCCATAATACAATCCAGCCAGGCTTCCGGTTATAGCTCCTACAGTGTCTGTGTCATCTCCAAGATTCACTGCCTGCAGTACGGCTTCTTTATATGATGTTGTAGTTATCAAACACCAGGTCACAGCTTCTAATGTATCAACTACGTATCCGCTGCTTTTGATCTGGTCTTTTGAAAGCTGTCTGAATGCATTCAAATCAAATAATCTGGAAAAATACCCCAGCTCTTTATAGTTGTTAAGGTCGCTTCGGTAATACTGACAAGCTGCGTCAATTATTCCCCACTGAAGTTTTGCAAGCAGATCTCCTTCTCTAGAAATAACTGATTTTACCATAAAATAGTAAATGCCACAGGCAATCTGACTGCGAAGATGTGCATGTGTAAGGGCGGAAACATTATGGATCAGGTATATACTTTCATTTTCTGAAGTACATATCATTTTCTGACGGTTGTATAGATACAAACAGACGGGAAGGATTCTCATAAGAGATCCGTTTCCATTATCCCATTCTGTTTTACCTCCACAGTCAATAGGGTCAGTTCCTTTTCCGTATTGAATGATTGCTCTGGAAGTTGCGACTCCAATATCAAATACCTCTTGGAATGGTGTATAATCCGCATATAGACACCATTCCGTGAATTTGTCCATAATATCCTTATAATCGATTTTGCCTTTTTGTTTGATACTGTCCAAAGTAGCAAGTGTCATACTGCTATCGTCTGACCAGGTGCCGACCGGCTGATTATGCGTTCCATAAGCGCGCATCCCAATCACAGGATCATGCTCACGATCTTCTCTGCTGGAAAATTCAACAGGAACCCCAAGTGCATCACCGACCATAAGGCCTATTATTCCATCTTTCCAAATGTTTTGCCCCATTAAAATACATCTCCTGTCTCACTTCTGTATATTTACAAGCGGCAGTATATATTGTATAGCTGAAAAGCTATGTGAATTCATTTTCATGTTTCTTGAAGAAATCATAAAAATAGCGCACATTATCCAGATCGCTCCATTTGGACACTTCATAATCTTTTGTATCGAGATTATATATTTTTGCATGTAGAGTTCCTAGCATAAAAGGGGAATGTGTGGCGATGATAAACTGGCATTGCAATAATCGTGCCAGTTTATTGATCTCTTCTGCCAGAAGAACCTGATTTGCTGGCGAAAGGGATACTTCTGGTTCATCCAATAAGTATAATGCATCTGGCTGTAAATATTCTTCAATTCCATATGTCCTCTACAAAAAATTTTGATCCGATTCCTGCAGCAGAGGCGTCTCCAGATTCTCACCAGTTGGATCCGGCTCCTGTCTGTTCTGCGTATTTTTCCTGTGATCTCCCATATCTTTTTCCACCTGGACTTTCAGCCTCTCTAGTTCTGCCTCGTATTCTGCCACAAGAGAGTCATCTTTTGTTTCATAAGCCGTCCCTGTCTCCCTGAAAGTCACATCCTCTTTCTTTTCTTCAACAAACATGGACAAGGTGTTAATCAAAGAAATTACACAAATTAGAAAGTATGTAATCTTTATATTTATCTGCCCTATTACGCATTCAATAATTTATGTAGCAGACCTTGTTCTTCATTTTCAGGATCCACATGGAAAATATCGATTTTCTCTGTATCTGGCATACGGTCATCAAATGCCGGATACAGAAACCCAAATACGGGATCCGACGGTTCGTAAGTGCCCTTCATCAGACATATGGTTCCAATGATAAAATCATAGACGATTTCTGACTCATGCAGGCTTTCTTTATCCTTTGCTTTCAGAGGCACATCATAAGTACCATGAAAAATATAGATACAAAAACGATCAGTTACCGCATATCCATCCGCAAGTTGTTCATATAAAATATCCATCAGCGCATCGTTCTTCAGACCACATTCCTGAATCGCTTTCAGTAGCTGTTTGATACTGTATTTGCCTTCTGATTTATTAGGGAACAAATGTTCTTTTAACTGCACATTGGCCTGTGCAAAAGGAATTGTTTTAGCAATCGCCAGGTTTCTTGTTTTTTCTGAAGCGGACAGCTTACCAAAATGGATATTGAAGGTATCTTCCACTTCTCCCGTTTCATCCACATAGGCACCTGCGATTCTGTCAAAGCAGTTCCTTGTTAATGTCATTCTCCTGGTAAGCTCCAACATATCATCACGATCAATCATCTCGCTCTCCTACTCTACGTCATATTGTTCAGAAATATTTGCATCTTCCATCTGGATCGATTCTTCCACCTGAAGTTCCTGATATTGTACGCGAACCACCGCCTGCGGCCAGTTGATCTGCAGAAGCATTGTCTTATTCTTCTCACTTCCCGCTCTTCTCATATTGTCCACCAGTACCTGCAACATTTCCCGGGTCAGATAACCACCTCTCCAGTGATAGGTCAGCACTTTTCCCTTTTTTGCTGCCTGAAGAGACCGTTTGTAAACCTCTTCCACCTTGGTGAAGGATAATTTTTTCTCTTTGTAATAAAAACGGTCGCCATCTGTACAGGCTGGAGCCGGTGCGATCAATGGTTCATGATCCCGAAAGATCTGCTTGTCCGGCAGATTAAAGTAATCATAGCGAATCTCGCCGCTTATGTTGTCTTTTCCTAATGTATTATCAAAGGTGGCATCCAAATGATAAGTAACACCTCCGATTTTGACAATATTCCAGGTATGCCGGTATTTGATCCCTTTCTCCGGATTATTGCCGCAGAGAGCGATCACGCACCACACTCCAAGTGCATCCAGCAGAATCTTCACTGCCTTTGCAATTCCCTCGCAGACGCCCACGCCCTGTCCCAAGGGACCGATGATCTCATGGGAATATGGCTTTTTCAGCTTGTCATAGCATACATTTTCACAGATAAAATCGTGAACGTATTTCTCCTTCTCCCATTCAGAGAGCTTCATGGCCGGGCGAACCAGCTTTTCCACCCGCGCATTCATCGCTTTCTGGTGTTCAATGATCTTCTCTTTCTTAAACAGATACTCCGGAATAAAAATAAAATTTGGTGAATTCTGATAGTATTTATACCGAAATCCCGTCAACCAGAAAATCTCCGGATGATCCAGACGCATCCGAAAAAACAGGTTGTAAAGCATCTCCCTGTCACAGGCAGGGACAAGGAATTCATTTTCCAGATTCTGCACACCCTTCAGAATCGCATGATAGATGTGCTGTTGTTCTTTGTTAAGCTGTTGAAAATAATAAGCTTCCATTCGTTTGTACTGCCACTCAAAATGTGTTTGAACATACTCAATCACATCGAGAAATTGAAGTCCTCACGGATTCTTCTTACTGCTTCACCATGTATGCTTTTGTGGTTACAAGTAACTCACTACTCACAAGTTCTGGTACACTCCACAGTCGTTAATTCCCGAAATAGCCTTCGGTACATACTTACATTTGCGTTCATTATGCAATTTTGTAAGTTATAGCATCTCTAAGATTAAGACTTGCATTGAAATCCCTGTCTTCGATATAACCACACGAACAACGGTATATTCTATCCGAAAGTTTTAGATCCCTTTTAATAGTACCGCAACAGTGGCATATCTTTGATGATGGATACCATCTGTCTGCAACTCTTAACTCAACACCATTTTCATCACATTTCGCTTTGAGTTTTATTCTGAATTCATAGAATTTTTGTGACGCAATGGCTTTTGATAGATGTCTGTTCTTCATCATGCCTGATATGTTCAAGTCCTCGATCGTTATATATGATGGCTTGGTTTTCACTATCTCTGCGACCGTCTTATTGATGTAATCAGTACGAATATTGTCTATCTTATGATGAAGCTTCTGTACTTTGCGCTTTTGCTTTTGTATATTCTTTTGAGTGGACTCTCCTTTCTTTAAACTCTCATATTTGCGGGAGAGACATCTTTGTTCTCTACGCAGTTGCTTTTCAAGTTTCTTTACCCTTGCTGACTTATTGATATTCTTATAAGTTTTGCCATTAGAAACAATCGCAAGGTCTTTTAATCCTAAGTCTATTCCGACACCATCATTATTATTGTTATAAATAGTCGCATCAGGAACTTCTACTAGGGCTGATACATAGTATCTTCCTGCTCTGATCGAAACTGTACCGCTTTTGATTTTCCATCCGTCCTTAGTGGTTGGGATATAGCCCTTTTCTTTAATGCGTACCCAGCCCAGGGTCGGTATATTTAATCTGTGTCTTTCGCACCTGCAATCCTTCGGATTATTTTTTACGAAATACATTTTTACATCAGACTTTCCCTTCTTTTTGAAATTAGGAAAATCACTTTGATGTTTGAAAAATCTTGTGAATGCAGTACATCCATCTTCAATGGACTTCTTTACCGCTTTTGAATAAGCCTCTTTGATCCACGCTTTATCAGGATGGTTTGGAATATATTCATTATTAAGCCATACGCTAAAACTCTTGCCTGTCATAAACTTCTCACCTTGATCATGTAAATTCCTGTTATGAACAAGATAAAAATTATATACATATCTGCAAGTGCCAATAGTCTTGTTAATTTTGACTTTCTGCTCGACTGTCGGATTGATTTCCGTCTTGAAGCTCTTTAGCAATTTCTTCATCTCCTTCTATTTGCTTCTTATACTTACGAAGTCCATACAATCTACAGGAAAATTAAAATTTCTCTACCTCTGGCTCATGCGTAAAAGAAGAAAATGTTGCCGTAACATTCCGAAAATAAAATACTTCTGTATTTCCATCATCGGCCGAGTACATTTTCTGCAAGGAGGGATATGCATCCAGCATAGATTGTCTTGCTTCCCGACGGTCATCTTCTATAAGTTCCCCAGATACACGTAACCATTCCCCATTTTTGAATGCACAGATCTCTGCTTTCGGGTTGATATGTAACTGCTTAGACACCTCTTTTTTCTTACCCGTCTGGATATAAAGCTTACCATCAAAAATATGGATTGTACCAAATGGCCGGACTCTTGGCTGATCACCTTCCATTGTTGCCAGGTAATAGGTTTCGGCTTCTTTTAAAAATTTTTCTACTCGTTCCATAGTCAGATCCTCCTACTTCAGTATTTTCTTTATCTGTTTATCCGTTGCGATCGGATAAATCTCATGCATATAATCCACGATCCGTTTCCATGACTTCTGCGGATCCTCTTTATAACAGGATGTCACATAGTCGTAGCCATAAATATGTTCCGGAGATGAGTATACTGCCACATCCCAACCATATACTTCCCCTTTTTTATTTACTCTCTTCCGGAAATCACAGTTACAAAGATAGAGCTGCATCATAAGTGTTGTAATCGCGTCATCGAATCCTTTCTCTCCGTTTTTTCCAAATCCTGCCTGTTTCTTTAATAGATTTGAAAAGATCTCGGATTCTGCCTTATCTTCTATAAAATGATCCATGATCATTTTATGTTTATATGGTGCCTTTCCATCTTCATATAGGGCATCAAAATCATAGCCGTCCCTTCGGTAATTTGCGAACACAGGCAACCACTTTTTTGATATGAATCCCGCCTTTTTATCAAAGAATTTTCCATAGACAATATCATGTTTTCTTGCAATGATAGCTCTCCACATCCATGGATCTTTTTCTGGATCCTCGCACCACCAGTGTGCCGGCACCGTTCTCTCTTCCAGAGAAAATCCTGGGATTTCATTCTTAAATAGAGGAAGAAACCCAATTTCATTTATATAGTCTATTGTATCTTCGACAGTCCGAAGGCATTCTGGATCATCCCAGTCCACTCCATACATGATCCATGTCCCAGATTCGTTTCCCATGGCCATTGTCCCTCTTTCACATCAAAATCTGTTCCCACATTTGGGACAGTAAACAAAATCCTCTGTGGTCTCATATCCGCAGTAAGAGCACCGCCGGAAGGAATGCCTTCCCTGATTGATTTTTTCCAGATGTTCTGGCAGTATCTTAGGTTTCTCACCTTTTGCAATCGCTTTTCCTACTTCCGGATCCAATTCATATAAAGTATTACAGCAGCTTGTCCTTACATAATAGCGCCTGTTCCACTTAAAACATGGGATAAAAAATAGTGACAACACTGTATAGGTCATAAACACATGAAAGCTTCCATATTTCCCACAAATATTACATGTAATAAGCTGCGAAAAGTCCAAATCTTTTCTTCCATCCGTAATTCCCATCATAAAAAACATATTATTTTTCCACTCCGTATCTATCAAGTTCTTGTTGGATCCAGGTCATGATCACATCTACCAGGTATTCCTGTTGAATCTTACTCAAATCTCTGCCTGGTTGAATTTTATGCCACTTCCTGATACATTCCCGGCAACAGGTGGCAGTTGCATGCTGGGCAATAAAGACCGGATGTCCTTTGGTCGGTGTCTGCTTCCCATCATTGGGAATTACTGCAGGTGCTTCTCTTTTGGCAATGAAATCCATCGCATGTTCTCTTATAGTTTTCAAACCTTTTTCCTTGATATAATCAATGTCTTTTTGCTTCAGGTGAAAACTGCTCCGAAATTTTGAATTTCCGAGATGTTCAAATAATTGTGTATACCATTCTTCTTTTGTCACATCACATCACTCTTTTCTGCCCCAAGAACACAGCTATTTTGCGTTATTGAATGAGTTTCTTCCTTGTTATAATACAATCAATAGCTCTGCTCCATATTATCTCTATCATTTTTATCATTCAAATCTTTTTGATTAAATGCCGGAAAACCCATAAAACCAGATGCATCGCCTAAATCTAACCCTGTTTCTGGTTCCATTCTTTTTACAGGCAATGGAATCCAGTAACTTTCTTTTTTTTACCATCAAAAATTTGAAATTTATCAAGTGAATATTTCACTGGAACCAGACTATCATATTCTTCTACGTTAAATTTTAACTTCCAGATTTTCATATCAATTCCTCGTCTTTCTATTATTTAGGAAAATCTTTAACGTTTCTCTAATAACTGATCAATATATTTAATAATCCGAATAACATCTTCTTTTGAAACCACACCTTCTTTTACTTGTATGTTCTCTAAATTATGCCTTGATCTATCAAACAGATAATCTAAATGCGCCCCTAAAACTCTGGTTTTTAATCCATCACTGACGCAAAACACATGGCAATGATCTTCTGAAAGTGATGCAGGTGTCAAATGGTACCCATAATTATGGTCTGCGTCGTTTTCTGGAAAAGTCAAATCATACAATTCCATATAGGCATCTCCTTTTTCCATATTAAACAATCTTTTATCAATAATCGGATTTTCTAATACATTTTTCAATGGTTCTAATTCACTTATAAGCGTAGCTGTTCTTATCTCTGTTGGAAATATAGCTCCATCAATAAAAAATAACAATACTCCATTAAGAAACGTATTATCTCCAGAATAATTCCACTCTTCTATTTTTTGCATATCAATAGCAAATTTGTATGGATCTCCTATTATCATCTCATCTGCTCCCTTATGTAATTCCCGTTATAATATTATGTATTTGACACCAGATTATATATATGCAAGCGATAACACCAAAACATTCTAAAACCACACCAATAAAATACATTTCTTTGGGTGCTAATTTGTATTCTGATAAATCAGCTAATAAAATGTTTTTAATAATAAACTTGATTGATTTCATAAGTGTTATGGTTAAGCCGATGAACGGCCAAAGTATTGTAAATACTGCAAAAATCCATGTAACACATACTGGCATTATATTAAGCAAATACTTTTCATAAAAACCGGATATAAAGATTGTTAAAACAAATATTCCAACTGTTACTATAAGACCTTTTGCAAATAAATTTACATGTTCAAGTATTGGATTTTTCATCTGACGCTTTTTCCCCACTATTATAAATCCCCAACATATCTTCTAATAAAGCCTTCTTTAATTTGTCCTGCGAAGCCTTCGAAGGTTTCATATATAACCAGATTCCCAAAACCGGAATTGTTATAAATGGTATCAAACAAATCACAGATACAATCAGCGACTGAATCATACTGTAATCTAATCCTAATCTGATTTTTATAAGTTTATATATCATAAATAATATAAAGCCAATGGCACCATAGGAAAGTGCGTAGACCAATTCATCTTTATCATAATAATATTCAATGCAAATACCATTTGCCGATCTGCAAATTTTTCCTTGCATGATTGTCGGCGAGTATAGTTCAAATAAATTTTTAATAGTTACATGTTCTGGATAATATTTGACCCAAAACATATTTCCATGTATTTTTCCTACAAAACCTGTCATTCTCAATTCTTTCGGATTGCTTACAAAATGATTGAACCTCCAGGTGAAATCTTCTATGGAGAAATTTTGCTTTTCAATTTTCTCTTTTTTCACTTTGTACTGCCTGATACTCATCCCCATCGCACATCTCCCCTTTCTATCCATTGTACTGTTGTCAGCCTTCTTTCACAAGAAAAATTTGTGCGGATTGATGATTGAAAGTCTTTTTTCGTGTGATAAAATGGTACACGGAATTGTACTTAAGAATGACTATTTTTCAGGGAGTATTTGATTATGAAATCATCCAATGACCTGCGTACCAGTTTACGCGCTATAGATCATAAAGGTTATCCGGCATATAAATCTCTGGCCGGAAACTATCAGTTTGAGCGATTTATATTAGCCATCGATCATGTACAAGGTGATCCATTCGCATCCCCGTCCAGCTTACATGTAGAGATTCTTCACAGACAGGCTGGATTTCCTTCTGCTTATCTGGATTCAGCGGATGCCCGGATCGCACTGGCAGATCATCTGACCAGGTGTCTGTCAGCTCAGTTTGAAACATATAATTTTAAAGCAAAGGGATCCGGAAAAAGTGGTCTGATCTCTACAACCCATTGCGGGCAGGAAGTGCTGGAGCGTTCTGCCTGTCAAGTGCTCAATGACCGGATCATCGCCAGATTCCATGTAGGATTCCCGGCATTTGGTCGATCCATCAATGCCGGTGAGCTGGAGAAGATCCTGTTTGATTTTCTTCCGCGTTGTGTTGAAAATACATTCTTTTTCAAAAAGCTGGATGCAAAGAAGCTGGAAACAGCCATTCATCTCTATGAAGACCAGCAGGAGCTCCGGGCACTGCTTCAGGAACACCATTTGAAAGCATTTGTGAAAAATGGTGCGATTCTTCCGAGAAAAAACGGTGTTTCCGATCTGCCTATGAAGGATCCCATTCCCTTCTGCTCTCCTGCTTCCATGGAACAAACATTTGTTCTAAAACATACAGGGGCTGTTACGGGAATGGCGATTCCTGAAGGTATTACGTTGATCGTAGGCGGTGGATACCATGGTAAATCAACCCTTCTGGAAGCTTTACAGACCGGCGTATACAACCATATTTACGGTGATGGCCGGGAATTTGTCATCACAGACGCTACCGCTATTAAGCTGCGGGCTGAAGATGGACGATCCGTACGAAATGTAAATATTTCCATGTTTATCAATGATCTTCCCAATAAGAAGGATACAACCTGCTTCTCTTCCATGGACGCCAGTGGAAGTACTTCTCAGGCAGCCGGGGTGATCGAAAGTCTGGAGGCAGGTGCACATCTGTTCTTAATTGACGAGGACACCTCTGCTACCAACTTCATGCTTCGGGATGAGTTCATGCAACAGGTGATCATCCGGGAAAAGGAACCAATCACACCCTTCTTGGAGCGTGCTAGAAATCTGTATGAAAGAGCCGGTGTTTCCACCATTCTGGTAGCTGGCAGTTCCGGTGCTTTCTTCTATATTGCGGATCATGTGATCCAGATGGACAATTATCATCCAGTCGAGATCACAGAGAAAGTAAAAGCTCTCTGTAACAATTATCCGACTCCCCGGACAGAAGCACCTGATTTTCAGGTTCCAAAATTCGACCGAACTATCCCACCCTTCCGCCGTACAGAGGATTCCAGAAGATCTCGATGCGGACGGAACCGTGGAGACTCGAACAGCCGGGCAACGTCTCATGAGCATATGAAAACCAAACTCTACGGGAAGGATTCTTTTTCCATTGATAAAGAGACGGTAGATCTGCGCTACGTGGAACAGCTTGTAGACGCAGAGCAGACAGCTGCACTTTCTTATTTCCTGCGATATGGACTCGAACAGATAATCGACGGTCAAAAAACCGTTCAGGAGACTGCAGAACAATTGATGAAACTGATGGATCAGAAGGGCTGGCTTCCATTTTGCAGCTCCTATATTCCCTGCGGACTTGCAAAGCCGCGGATACAGGAACTCTATGCCTGCCTGAACCGGTTCAGAGGATAATAATCAATTCTAAGTTTTGATAATGTGTTATAAAAGCAAGGTCACCACATGGATTTTGTGATGACCTTGCTTTTTTGTTACGTAGTGTATTTTCTATATCGTTCTCTCTACTGATTCAACACTTCTGTGATCTTCTGGATCATCTCATCTTCTTTCAGTCGGAATTTGATCTCCACACGTCTGGAAGCCGGCATATCTACGATATCTGTGTTCGCCTTATAGACCGGATCACTGAATGAGCGTCCGTTCACCGTCAATAACTGTTCCAGTACTTTGATATTTTCCTTACTCAGTCCATTGGATGAGTTCAGACAGAACTTCGCAACCGAGTTGGCACGATTGAAAGAAAGTGTCATATTACTCTGATAATCTCCGACTGTATCTGTGTGACCTTCAACAATGATCTCCGCAATATATGGGCGGAAATTATCCTGGAGAAGCACATCCAGATACATGGGAATTACTTCCTTCAAGGTATTTTTACTAGCTGCGGTCAGTGTAGCACTGTTATATTTGAACAGCACATCTGTAGAAAAACTGATGGAACCGGTCTGAGGATCTACCTGCATGGTAGAGTTGGAAAACTTCGTCTGTAATTCCCCAATAATATCTGTCCGGATTCCTACAATATCCTGCAGTTCGCTTTTGGCACTGTTCAATTCATCTCTTGCCTCATCAATCATCTGATAAGCTGACTGCAGCTCTTCTTCCGTCATCGTCTGCCTGGCATAAGCATCTTCCAGTTTTTGCAGGGATGCCTGCCGTTCTTTCTCTGACTCTTCCAGTTCTGTTCTGGTGTTGTTCAATTGTAATTCCGCCTGTTCCAGGTCTGTAGTCTTCATCTTGTAGATGCCAAGCGTAATGGCAATGATCAGCACAAAAAGAAGTAAAAGTGCTGCCATCATATCAGAATAAGACTGCCAGTAGCTTGGAGCCTGAAACACTTCTCTCCCTTTTCGCTTATTTTTCATATAAATCCCTCATCTGATGAAACGTATACAATTCATTGCCAAGGTTTTCACATGCCCGGTTCAGCTTTTCTTCTACATGCTGTTGGCGTTCCAGAGAAAGCTGCATAGAATCCTGCATAGCGCGGCTTGCATCCAGCAGCAGACGGGTACTCTCCTCCAGTCGCTGAAAATTGCGGGCATATGTACTCTGCGCCTCACAGGCATCTTTCAGATTTCTTCCGAGACTGTCAAACTCAGTTCCAAGAGATTCGGACAACTGGTTCATAAACTGCTGCACGATCTTGTCCAGACCTTTGATCTGACTTTCCTCATTGCATTTCATCAGTTCCATGATGGACTTCATGGAGTTCGCCATATTTGCCTGATAGATCAGCATGGCATTCATGTTCTCGTCTACCTGGCTCACTGGCGGCTCTGTGCACTCATGGAATGTCTCCAAAAATGTAGTCAGCCTTGTATAAGCATCTGCCATGATTCCACGATACACAAAGTTAAATACCAGTGAAAAGAAGATTCCATATACGGACGTATGGAATGCCACTTTCATACCTGATAATAACGGTGCAATATTATCAGAAATAGTAAAAATATCATTACCGGTAAAAGAAAGCATTCCCAGAGTCAGTCCCAGAAATGTACCAAGAATACCTAGACCGGACATCGTTCCAGAGACTACGGAATTATAGTGTGTCCCTGCAATCTGATCCAGCAGATCCTCGTTGATATATTCTTCCACACTGCAGGCAGAGGTAACCGTTCCCTTTTTTGTTGTATGGGCTTTGATTCGTCTCTGATATTTAGCAAACTGTGCGTCAAGAACACTATCTTCAAACACATTCTCTTTTTCTTTATACTGACTCCAGAGATTTGCAGAAGATACTTCGTATTGGGTACTCATACTCTTAGCTACCCGTTCCAGTGCGTCACCTGCCCGGTTTAACCGGTTGAAAAATACAGCGGAAATAATCATCAGAATACCGATCAGAATGAAAAATGTCAGATTGATAGCAAAATTACTGATGGAGCCGATTTCCCCCGTAAAGACTCCATTGATGTACAGAATAAATCCTAACATCAGAATATATAAGACAAACAGAAAATAATAGGATTTGCGTTTCATGCATGCCCTCCTTCGTATATGATTTGATAGAACTACTTTACCATATTTTAGAAGGAGGGACAATGGAAGCGCATGAATCTTAAAACAAACTTAACAAAATCTTAAAGACGTGCAACACCCGTCTTCTTTGCAGCCTCGGCCACTGCTTTTGCAACCGCCGGACCAACTCTCTTGTCAAATGCTTTCGGCATCCCCTCCTTTAATATTTCCATCCTGAATATTATCTATAATTTGATTTAAGATAGCGTCAAACGCCTTTTCTTCTCCAATTTTTCTGAACATATTGATTCTCCATCTGATACGATTATTTCACATAACTCCATACGAGCAGCCAAGTAACCTCACGCTACTGTCTTTGCTGCCCAGTATAGCATTTTGCTGTTGTCGTGTCAAAATTGAACCTTATAATAGCTCGTCAGAATAATATGGAAGAATAATCTTCCGTCCTTCGATCAGGCATGTATCATGCATGCCATTGATGGTCATAACTTCATTAATATAATCCATGCGATCCTCATAATGTGCAGCATCCATATAATCTCCTGCCAGATCCCACAGAGTATCTCCGTCCTGGATCTCCACATTCGCATAATATTTATACATAGCAGGCGCAGCCGGTTCCTTTGCTCTGGTGATCATGGAACCGAATCCCATACCGATCACAAATATTACTACAAGTGTCAGCACAATCAGCAGGATCATCTTTCTCTTTTCTCGCTGCTTTCTCAGTGCTCTTGCTCTGCGCTCTCTTCTCATATCTTCTCTCTGAACTGTCTGTGCTGCATACATTTCATTCACTCTCCTTTTATCAAGAACCAAACATCTGTTCTATGTGCTTATTATAGTATCAGAACACATGTTTGTCAACAGATAAATCGAATATTTGTTCGGAAAATATGTTCTGTTTCATGCAGTCGGAATTCTACAAATGAAGCGAGTGACCTGTCATTTCCTTGTTTACTTTATGTACACAGACATGCTATAATTAGTTTTCATTCTAAGGAAAAAGATAATAAGAGAACAATAGTGAGGGAGTTTTTCAGATGGCAATTCGTAAAAACGGAATCGTTGTATTAGGAGCAGTATTTGTTGATATCAAAGGGTTTCCGGAGGATATTTATATTCCGGACGGACGGAATGCAGGAACGGTAGAATATGTTCATGGCGGAGTAAGCCGGAACGTGGTGGAGGACATTGCCAATCTTGAGCTGCGCCCTACATTTCTTGGTATTGTAGATGACTCTGCACTGGGTGAGGATGTCATCCACAAGCTGAAGAATCATAAAGTAAACACCGAATATATGCAGACAATCCCCAATGGAATGGGAACCTGGCTTGCCGTATTTGATCACAACGGCGATGTAGCTGGCTCTATTTCTCAGAGACCAAACCTTCTGCCGATCATGGATACCTTAGAGGAAAAAGGGGACGAGATCTTCGCAGAGGCTGATTCTGTGGTAATCGAAGTTGATATGGATAAGGATATTGTAAAAAAAGTGGTGCAGCTCTGCGAGAAATATGACCGGAAGCTGTATGGTGTGGTCAGCAACATGAGTATTGCTATGGAACGCCGTGATCTTCTTCAGAAATTCGACTGCTTTATCTGCAACCAGCAGGAAGCTGGCATGTTCTTCTCCGATGATTACAGCGAAAAAGGCCAGGAAGAACTTCAGGAGATTCTGGCAGACTGTCTGAAAAACGGCAACATTCCTTCTATGGTTGTTACTATGGGTGGAAAAGGCTCTGTCTATGCGGACTGCGAAGGACTGCGGGGGTTCTGCCCACCTAAGAATGTATCTGTAAAAGATACCACTGGTGCAGGTGATTCCTTCTGTGCAGGTGTTGCCAGCGGACTGACATACGGAAAAACTCTTCCAGAAGCCGTTGAGATAGGTACCCGTCTGGCAGCTTCTGTGATCACTTCTTCTGAAAATGTATGTCCTCGCTTTCTGCCTGCGGAATTTGGACTTGAAATGTAAAAGCTGCTATCCCCTGTGATAGACACCATACTCCAGGGCTGGTACGGACAATCAAAAAACTCCGACAGGATATTGAGTACCTTAATCACTCAATTCTCGTCGGAGTTCTATTTTTTATCTACAGATCTGCATATTTACCGATCTTCCATTATACAGCTTTCTTTGCAGTTGTTTTTTTCCATGCACACCAGCAGATAAACCCAAGGAATACCACTGCTGCGATCATCCAGCAGACGAATGTCAGAGTGTCTTTTCCGCTGAACATATCGTAATAACCTTTCAGATAGATGAACGCGATCAAAAGTGGCAGGAACCAGGTCACATAAGCGCGCAGTGCGGCCGGGAATTTGATTCCCTCACCGGCATTTGTCTCATCCATAAATCCATCCCATCCCCATCCGTTCTTTCTGGTACAGAACAGAACATAGCCAAGACTTCCCAGCGGAAGCAGGTTATTGGATACGATGAAGTCTTCCAGATCCATGATCGTACTGCCCTCTCCCAGCGGCTGAATACCAGACCACAGATTGTAGCCAAGAACAGCAGGCATGGACAGCAGGATCACCAGGACTGCACTGACTGCCACACTTTTCTTACGGGACCATCCGAACAGATCCATATCAAATGCAATAATATTTTCAAATACAGCAATAATCGTACTCAGTGCTGCAAAGGTCAGGAACAGGAAGAACAGTGCGCTCCATAAAAATCCACCGGTCATCTGTGCAAAAATATTGGGCAGAGTGATAAATACAAGGCTCGGTCCTGCTCCAGGCTCGATTCCATAGGAAAAACATGCCGGAATAACAATAAAACCGGCGGTCAGTGCTACAAAAGTATCAAGGATCGTAATATTGATTGCTTCACCTGTCATGCTTCTGGAATGATCCAGATAACTTCCGAATATCATCATAGCGCCGATACCAAGGGACAGGGTGAAGAATGCCTGGCTCATGGCTCCGAATACCACATTTCCAATACCGGTCTCTACCATCTTCTGGAAATCAGGAACCAGATAGAAACGAATGCCATCCACTGCTCCCTCAAGGAACACCGAATGGATCGCCAATACAACCATGATCGCAAGCAACGCTATCATCATAACTTTTGTTACTTTCTCAATACCGGACTGCAACCCAAATTTACATACGATAAATCCGATGACACAGATCAGGACGGTCCAGAAGATCATGGTCGGATAATCAGCCAGCATGGATCCAAATGCATTGGTAACGTATTCCGGATCAGCCTGGGAAAAATCACCCCTTAGACTTCTGAAACAGTAATATATCATCCAGCCGCCAACCATGGTGTAGAACATCATCAGAAGATAACAGCCGAAAATACCGATATATTTCATCAGATGCCAGGAAGTGCCCGCTGGCTCCAGCTGTTCAAATGCCATAGCTACGCTCTTCTTGCTTCCGCGTCCAATGGAAAATTCGCAGACCATAGCCGGAATACCCATGATCAATAAGAACAATAAGTAAATTAAAATAAATGCGGCTCCTCCGTATTCACCGCACATGTACGGAAATTTCCATACGTTGCCAATTCCGATGGCACATCCTGCGGAAACCAGGATGAATCCCAGTCTGGAACTGAATTTTTCTCGTTTCATACTCTATACTCCCTCCGTATATATAACATTTAATCATTATAAAATGTTCCTGTCACCCTTGCAACCACACGATTTTTATATTAGAATAAGAAAAACTTATATTATCAGGAGATATCTATGAACATCAATCAATTGAAATATTTTATCTCCGTGGCAGAATACCGGAGCTTTACCAAAGCTGCCAATCAGTTTTACATCTCCCAGACAGCGATTACCCAGCAGATCCAGGCATTGGAAGAAAGTATGGGCGTGACCCTCATTGACCGTTCCCGCCGCCCCATTATGCTGACCCCAGCAGGAAATATGTTTTTAAATGAAGCCCGGGCCATTCTGGAACGGATGGATATGGCAGTCAGCCGGGTACGTGATGCTTCCACCGGACTGGTGGGAACTCTGCGAATCGGTTATACCAAAGGTTATGAACGAAGCAATCTTTCTAATCTGCTCCGCAGCTTTCACCAGGAATATCCGAACATTCTGATCACCTGCAGCCGCTGCGATACCGATATGCTGGCGGCTGGTCTGTTAAACGGCGATTATGATATGATCTTTACCTGGGACAGCACCAATATTCTGCTGGAGGATCAAGTCTGTCACCGGCTGGTAGAACGAGTTCCGCTGATCGTTGCACTCTATGCCGGTCATCCCCTTTCCGGCCGTCATACATTGAACCGTATGGAGTTAAAAGGTGAACAGATTCTCTACATGTCTCCCTCCGGTGTGGGTGATTCCTTCGGGGATAGCCATTTTATGGAGTTGTATCGAAAAGCGGGATATCAACCGGATATTCTGTTCCGCTCCTCTGATGCCGAAAGTATTCTTATGATGGTAGCCGCCGAGGAAGGCATTTCCATTCTGCCTGCTTACGTAACAAATAAGCTGAAAGATGCCGATAATCTTGTCTTCGTTCCACTGGTCGGAGAAGAAGAATACGAAGAGATCATTGCAGTCTGGAAATCAGACAATGCCGGACAAGCTCTCCAGAAATTTGTCCTGCGGATCAGAGGTGCTGAATAAATTGAATCCGACTGTTGCATTTTGAAGAAGAAGTGTTATAATATTCTTTGTTCAGGAAGTATAGCTCAGCTGGGATGAGCGTTCGCCTCACACGCGAGAGGTCATGGGTTCGAGCCCCATTACTTCCATGTAAAAAACCCCGAAATCTCGGGGTTTTTTATTTTCATGTTGCATTTCGTGTTGCATAGTTCTGTAAATTACTGAATAAACTATAAAAACAGCATATACTTAACATAATATTCTTACGTTAATCATATGCTGCCATTTCATTTTCTAAAATTCCCTCTTTTCAATAATCCGAACAGAGATTCGATAAGATATCCCAAGTATTAATGCATAGATGAGTATCCCAACAAGCACCAGCAGTAATCCTTTCGCTTGCAGCAGTGTCTGTATCTGCTCCAGCAGTAATGACCCTTTCAGTTTCTTTACACCGACAATCCCACTCAGAAAGAAACCAAGCATCATACCGCTGAAGAGACTCCTTCCTTTCTCACTTCCAAATTTAAGATTCAGCGGAAGTGCCAGTGCAAGGAAGAGAATCACAACAGGAATCATGAAACATGTACTGCTCAGGATCTCCCACATAACGACTTCTGTCATCGCTCGATGCCTGATGACATGATATAGCAGTTCCAGTATAAGAATCAGCAGACTGCCTGCTCCTGCCAGTGCCATGGCAAACAGATATTTCTCTGTTACATATGTTTTTCGCTTGATCGGCAAAGTCATCAGATAGGTCATACCATGCTGGTATTCGTCATAGCTGATTGTACTGATGGTAAAAAGTCCGAATAAAAACGGAAAGAATCCAAGAATAGACTGTCCCATGCTGTTGTCCATTACAGCCAACAACCCATAAAAAACAAGCACAGCGCCAAACATTTTCCCCTGATTTTTCAATAATTTCCAGTCTTTGATAAAAAGAGCTTTCATGCTATCTCCCTCCTGCCATAATCATCAGAACCTGATCAACACTGCCCTTTTCAACAGCAATCTGTGGCCAGTTCTCCATATAGTACTGCTTTTGATTGGTCAGACACGCATAGCCATACGACTCTTCCTTTTCCTTCAGGATCCATTCTTTGTCAAGTGTTTCGTACTGCTCCGGCGTCACTTTCAGGATTCCATACTGCTCCAGCAGCACATCTGTCTGCTCATGAAAATGAATCTGCCCCTGATCGATCAAATAAACGTCATCACACAATCCTTCCAGATCTGAAGAAATATGTGAACTGATCAGGATTGACCGGTCACCTGGAATCATAAACTCCCGCAGCAGATCCAGAATCTCCTCTCTTACCATCACATCCAGTCCGGCGGTAGGCTCATCCAGAATCAACAGTCTGGCATCTCTGTTACAGATTGCTGTAAGTACCTTTAATTTGGCTTTCATACCTGTAGAGAATTCCCTGATTTTTTTATCCATGGGAAGTGAAAAACGTTCGCAGTAATTGCAGAACCGCTCCTTATCAAAAACCGGATACAGATCTTCCAGAATCGGGAGCAGATCTTTGATCGTCAGGTATTCAGAAAATCCCGCATCTGACAGTACCACACCAATTTGCTGCCGTTCCTCTATCGTTAGTTCACTGACTGGATGCTCAAAAACAGCTACCTCACCGCTCTCTGGACGGATCAGTCCAAGAATTAACTTAAAAGTCGTACTTTTACCTGCTCCATTAGCACCGATCAATGCGGTAATCTGTCCTTCTCTTATCTCCATGGAACAATCCAGCTGGAAGTCCGAATATGTTTTCTTTGCATGCTCTAATCTGATCATGATAAATCCTCCAATATGAGTTCAAATGTATCAGTCAGCTCCTGATTGCTAAGACCAAGGCTTCGTCCTTTTCGGACCGCCTGCTCAAGCAGATTTTCTACTTCCTGTTTTTGCTGCTCTAAAAATAATTCCTGACAGGCGGATGATACAAAGCTCCCCTTGCCATGTACGGTTCTGACAAATCCTGCCTGCTCCAGATCGTCATAGGCTTTTTTGACCGTCAATGCGCTGATCTTTAGCTCTTTGGCCAGAGCACGCACCGAAGGAAGCGGCTCGCCTTCTTTCATCTGCCCAGTACTGATCAATGCCCGGAACTGTCTGGATAACTGCTCATAGATCGGCTCCATTGAGGAATGATTGATAATCAAGTTCATATGAGTTCCTCCTTGTAATAAACAGTATATAACAGCATAGAACTGTTGTCAACTGTTATATGCTGTTTATCTGTAAAATTATATAAAAATACCGTCGAATTATCTATCAGAATAATTCGACGGTCATATAAATCTATTTTCATTATCTATTCTGTAAAATCATCAGAATCAGTCTGCCACTCCGGTCTCACATCCTCATTGATCGGATGACTGTTTACTGCCGGGTTGCTGTAACGCTGCTCAGTGATTTCACGATAGAAAGCAGCACGCGTAGCTTCCGTATACGGAGTGATCCAGAAGAATCCGATTCCCAGTGTCAGGATTCCCACAAGATACCAGCCAAAGAAACTTACATCCAGGCAGAACAGACGCCACTTATTTCCCATCATGATCCGTTTGGATTCGGTAATCGCTTCCATCACTGACAAATCTTCGTTTTCTGCCATAATATAGGGTGTCATAGCATATCGATACAAAGCAATATATCCGGGAATCACAAACAGGATGGACCAGAGCATAACCATCATGCCGCGGAAGAACTGCATACAGAAGCCTTCCCAGAGTCTGCGGATATGGGAAAACAGATTTCCCACAGACGGATCATTGTCATCGGTCACATTCAGAAAAAACTGAGCATATCCAAGCGTCACTGCTCCACCGATCACAAGCTGAATCAGAACCATTGCGATCAACGTAATCCCAAGTCCTATGAGAAACGGAAGTATTGCATCATAGACACCTGCGGACTTCAACTGATCCACCAGATCTGTATTGCTTGTGCTCGTCTGAGTAAATATCTCGGTACTATAGCTGACATCCATGACCGCACCCAACAGTCCTCCAAGAAAACCAACAACAATGGCCGGAAACCATCGCCCACGCAGGTTCTCTCTTGCAATTTTTCTAAAATCTCTTGATAGTAACATGTCTCTCTCCTGTTATTTCTTCTTTCGTATACAATGCTCTTATCTGGCGGTCGTTTCATAAAGAGAACAACATTTATCTGCCAGACAGACGATCACCGCCTCCCTGCTCTTAGGAATCTGCCAGGGAATCAGCGGCCACATATGGCTCCTGATAATATTTTCTTCTTTGGTCCCCATAGGAAAATGTCGTCTTGCATTTTCCCATGCACGGGAAGGGTGGCTGAATCCATGCCATCTGTGCCAGGTACTCTTCTCATGCCAGTCATACAGATAAAAATCATGGAGAAGAGCTCCTGCCAGCAACGCACGCTCATTGGCGCTTAAATGTAGATGCTTATTGATCCAGAAGCTTAATTTTACCACATTCATGCAATGCTCATAGGTAGATGTTCTTCCATGCTGCACAAACCCATGCATGGACTGTACCCTACTGTCTTCCTGATATTGCTTCAGAATCTGATGGATCTTCTGTCGGTCTTCCTTGGTTAAATGAAATAAGAACATACGATCATCCTTTTATTTTCTTGCGATCACATACCAGGTTTTACTGTAATTTCCTTCATTTTCCAGGAAATGATTGGAACATTTTTCCACGCGAAACCCATTTTTACAAAGCAGCTCACAGATGACCTTCTCATCATGAACGATCTCTTTGATGTTTTCCTCGAACTGCCTGATTCCATTTTCGAACACAGTCGTCTTCAGATTGATCCTTCCATCCGGGTCATGGGTTACCATAAACTGTGCCTTCACCGTATCGCTGAAATCAAGATCGATAGGCTCTTCCATAGGAACTTCCTTCTCGTTGAGAATATCAAATATAAAATAACCACCGTCTTCCAGATCATTATATACGTTGGCAAAGATCCGGTCAATATCAGAAAGCTCCATAATATGATTCAGGGCATCACCTGTACAGGTCACAAGATCGAACTTCTGATCCGGCCGGTAAGTGATCATATCTGCCACGTCATAATGAATCTTCGGATTACGCTCTCGTGCAATTGCGATCATCCCTTCTGAAAAGTCCATGCCGCTGGCATTGATCCCATGAGCATGCAGGATCTCACAGAGGACGCCGGTTCCACAGGCGAGGTCGAGACTTTTCTCAATATGGATCTGATTCTGTTCCATCCATGTTAATAGCTGTTCACCAAATGCCTCCGGAAAGTAATTCCAGCCAAACTGGTTGTACACATTGCAAAATGCTTTACTATAACTCATCGTATTCACTCTTATATAAAATAATTTCACCGGCTGCACGGGTCTTTGCAAGATCAATGACCCTCTGATTCTCACTTCCCCGATACTGCAGGGTCAGGTTTCGTTCTGCCATCAGAAACGGGCCGTCTACCAGTACATCGGCCAGCTCCAGAAGACGCTGTACGCCTGACTCTTCCATTTTCAGAAGCTGTTCATACAAGTAGCCAGTATAGATCATCAGATGCTTGTGCATGGCTTTGACCGCCTCTGCAACAGGAACCAATGCCTCCGCCTGACAAAATGGTTCGCCGCCGGAGAAGGTCACACCGGACAGCAGCGGATTCTGTCGGATGCTCTCCAGGATCTGCTCCACATCAGCAATATGGCCGCCTGCAAAATCATGGGTCTGCGGATTATGGCAGCCAGGACAATGATGGGGACATCCCTGTGTAAAGATCACATAACGGATGCCGGGACCATCCACGATAGAATCCTGGATGGTCCCGGCGATCCGAAGCTCTTTAGGAAAGGCTGTGTTTAACACGATCCCGCTCCTCCGCTCTCTTTGCATTGTTGAACCGATCGGTGGTTCCTACAAGGTAACCGGTAATTCTGCGAATCCGGTCAAATTTTACATCTGCTCCTACCATTCCATTTTCAGGTAATACTCTTCCTGCCATAATACCAATCTCCTTTTCTATGTATTAGTGATTCGGGTCAAAATATACCGGAATATCCGGGTATTTCTTCCGAAGTTCATTCAGTCGTTCAATGGATACTGCTTCCCCTTCATGCCGGCCACATCTTGGACACACGTCATCGATCACACCCGTAAATCCACATACAGGGTCACGATCCACCGGATGGTTTACAGATCCATATCCGATTCCACTCTCTTTCATGCAGCGGATCACTGCTTCAAATGCTTCCGGATTCTTTGCAGTATCTCCATCCAGCTCCACATAACTGATATGTCCTGCATTGGTCAGTGCATGGTACGGTGCCTCAATACGGATCTTCTCAAATGCACTGATCGGATAATATACAGGTACATGGAACGAATTGGTGTAATACTCTCTGTCCGTCACACCCGGGATCTTTCCAAAGCGTTTCTGATCAATGCGGACAAATCTTCCGGACAGACCCTCTGCAGGTGTGGCCAGTAAGGTAAAGTTAAGACCGGTCTTCTCAGACTCTTCATCCAGATATTTCCTCATGTGAGTGATGATCTCAAGACCTAACTTTCTGCTCTCCTCACTCTCGCCGTGGTGCTTGCCGGTCAGAGCTACCAAAGTCTCAGCAAGTCCGATAAATCCAACACTTAAAGTACCATTTTTCAGAACCTCTCCCACCTGATCGTTGATATTCAGCTTTTCAGAATCGATCCAGATTCCCTGTCCCATCAGGAACGGATAATTTTTCACTGTCTTTTTCTTCTGAATCTCAAAACGGTGAAGAAGCTGTCTGCAGCAAAGAGCCAGACGCTTGTCCAGTGTTTTATAAAATACATCCATGTCACCTTTTGCAAGAATTCCAAGTCTTGGAAGGTTGATGGAAGTAAAGCTTAAGTTTCCTCTTCCACAGGTCACTTCTTTGGTCGGATCATAATGATTTCCCATAACACGGGTACGGCATCCCATGTAAGCAACCTCCGTGTTATAGTCACCTTCTTTATAGTACGGAAGGTTAAATGGTGCATCGATAAAGCTGAAGTTCGGGAACAGCCGCTTTGCAGATACTTTGATGGCCAGACGGAACAGATCATAGTTAGGATCTCCCGGGTTATAGTTGATACCTTCTTTTACTTTAAAGATCTGTACCGGGAAAATAGCAGTTTCGCCATTTCCAAGTCCTACATCCGTCACCTTCAGTAGATTTTTCATAGCCATCCGCGCTTCCGGACTGGTACAGGTTCCATAGTTGATGGAACTGAACGGTACCTGAGCACCGGCTCTGGAATTCATGGTGTTCAGGTTATGAACCAATGACTCCATCGCCTGATAGGTGGCAAGATCTGTCTCCTTCATAGCGATCCGAATAGAAGTCTTATGACATCTGCGGATGTCCTCTTCCTTCGGAACTACTTCCATCCAGCCAGCACCTTCCTTCATTACCCACTGTACGAAAGCTTCCTCATAGCTGTCAATATTACTCATATTGATACGCTCCGGCATGGCTGTCTTCAGTGCGTTGCGGAACGGTTCACCCAATACATTTTCACAGTCATATTCCAGCCAGAAATACCGCTGAACTGCATCATAATATTCTTTACGGAACGTACATGCCACACCTTCTGCCATGGCATAATCAAAGTTCGGTACTGCCTGTCCACCATGCATCTCATTCTGGTTTGCCTGGATCGCAATACATGCCAGGGAAGCATAGGTTGCAATGGATTTTGGCTGACGGATAAATCCGTGACCAGTAGAGAATCCATCATGGAACAACTTCACCAGATCGATCTGGCAGCAGGTCTCTGTCAGCATGTAAAAGTCTTTATCATGGATATGAATATCGCCATTGATATGCGCAGCCGCAATATCCTTCGGCAAAATATAGTTGTCTACAAAATAGTTAGCACCCTCAGAACCATATTTCAGCATGGTTCCCATGGAAGTATCCGCATCAATATTGGCATTCTCACGCTTGATATCTGCATCAGCCGCGCTGGTAAATGTAAGTTCCCGGTAAATATTTACCAGATCTGCTTCCGTTTTTCTGACTTTGGTATGCTCTGCCCGATATAGAATATATGCTTTTGCTGTCTTGGCATAGCCATGCTCGATCAGCTTCTCTTCCACAAGATCTTGTATCTGTTCCACGTTCGGAATCTGACCATGCGGAATGGATTCTACAATCTCAGTCACCAGTTTTTCAAACTCTAATGGAGAAATGGCCTCTACCATTGCAGCATCATTTGCCTTATGAATTGCACTGCTGATCTTCTTTATATCGAACGGAACCGGAGTTCCATTCCTCTTCTTGATCGTCTCCGGACACGTAATTGTACTCTCCCTCATTTTCATTCCTCCAAAACTATATCTAGTATTTTAGTTCTTATCCCTGTACTAAATACAGTATCACTAAACGATCAGAAGTGCAAGGACAATTTGTACAGGCTAAATGTTTTTCGTGAAGATTATCCTGGATGTCCAATATTAGAATTTATCTGCAAAAAAACTTTTATAGCCCTCTCCATAGATCTCATTTGCGCTGGTCACGATCATAAATGCCTGCGGATCCAGTTCTTTTACCAGCTCTTCTACCTGGGGTCCCTGGGTTCTCCGTACCACACAGAAGATCACTTTCTTCTCATCTCCTGTCCAGCCGCCAGTTCCATGAAGATACGTTACCCCGGATTCAATTTCATTCATGATCTGTTTTCCAATCTCATTTGGCTTTGATGTTATAATATAGACCATCTTAGCCTCATCTCCACCGTACAGAACATAATCAAGAGCTTTTCCATTGATCAGAACAGCAATCAACGCATACAGCGCCGTATTGACATTTTTAAATACCAGACCGGAAATAGCTACAATGATCACATCTGTACACTGGAACAGAAAACCTGTTTTCAGATAGGGAAAGTGTTGACGGATGATCTTGATAATAATATCTGTTCCACCTGTGGTTGCACCTGTACGGAAAATCAGTCCAATCCCTGTTGCCATGAGTACGCTTCCAAACAACGCAGCGAGAATCGGGTCGTCTGTAAAAGCCCCCATTCCTGCAAAGAGATTTGTGAAAAATGATGTCATCATGACAGCAAAAGCCGTCTTTCCCATGAACTGAAAGCCAAATTTCCAGATACCAAGAATTACAATGGGAATATTGATCAGGAAATAAATCGTACCTGTGGGTGCTCCGGTCATACGATTTAAGATGACTGAGATACCGGTCACGCCACCAGGTGCTAAATTATTGGGATCCAGAAACAGGCTGATGCCGACTGCATAGATGATGGATGCGACTGCAATCACCACCAGTTTCATTGCCAGCATGACATATTTATTTTTTCGCATATCCACTTCCTCCTGTTTCAGAATAAATGCCTATTTGTCCAGCATGGTACCCATATAATAGAATCCGCGGCATTCATCCAGGCGAACACGGATCAGTTTTCCGATCAGTTCTTCGCTTCCTTCAAAATGTACCACATGATTGTTACCCAGGCGGCCGGTCACATAGCCATCCATCTGACTGTTTTTCTCTTCTACCAGAACCGTCTCCTCATTTCCGGTAAAACGCTCTGCCATTTCCTTGGAAATGGTCTGTACTTCTTTTAAGAGACGGTCAAACCGGTCTTTCACCACATCTTCCGGAATCTGATCTTCCATCACGGCTGCTGGTGTTCCTGTCCGTTTGCTGTATATAAAAGTAAATGCACTGTCGTAGCGTACCTGTCTTACCACATCCAGTGTCTCCTGGAAATCTTCCTCTGTCTCGCCCGGGAACCCCACAATAATATCCGTGGTCAGCGCAATATCCGGCATCCGTTCCCGGATCTTTTTCGCCAGAGCCAGATATTTTTCCTTATCGTAACGACGGTTCATAGCCTTCAGGATCCGGCTGCTTCCCGACTGCAGCGGCAGATGAAGATGCGGACAGATCTTCTTGGAATTTGCCATGACTTCGATCAGGTCATCAGACAGATCCTTCGGATGAGATGTCATGAAACGGATCCGTTCCAGACCGTCGATCTGTTCAATCTCTTTCAAAAGTTCTGCAAATGTCATGGGCTGCTCAAGATTCTTACCATACGAGTTTACATTCTGTCCCAGCAACATGACTTCCACAACCCCATCTTTGACCAGGGCTTCAATCTCCCGTACAATATCCTTTGCTTCACGGCTGCGTTCCCGGCCACGTACATATGGTACAATACAGTAGCTGCAGAAATTATTGCAGCCGAACATAATGTTGACTCCGGACTTGAAGGCATATTTTCGTTCATTTGGAAGATCTTCCACGATCTGATCTGTATCTTTCCAGATATCGATGATCATCCGGTCTGACTCCAGTGTCATGGCCAGAAGTTCAGCAAATTTGAAAATGTTATGGGTTCCAAAGATAAGATCCACAAAACGATAACTCTTCTGCAGCTTCTCTACAACCGTTGCTTCCTGCATCATACATCCACACAGGGCGATCTTCATATTCGGATTCTTTTTCTTATATCCATGCAGCACGCCCAGACGTCCGTAAACACGTAAGTTTGCATTTTCACGGACAGTACAGGTGTTGTAGATCACAAAATCTGCATCCTCACTCTCGGTCTCTACGTATCCGGCTTCCCTTAAAATACCGGATAATTTCTCCGAATCACGGGCATTCATCTGACACCCGAAGGTGGTTATATTAGCAGTCAGGGGCCGCCCCAGCTTCTCAGACTGTGCTTTTACATATTCCTGTACTTTCTTTATAAAATAATACTGTCTTTCCGGTTCTGTTGTCGGAGCCGGTCTGTTCAAATCTATCATTTCCATCTCCTTGTTATCTCATGCGTTTTTTCATTATCTTTAACTATACTCAAAGGAGAAGTCTCTTGTCAATAGGTCCTGCCAAATAACCTCTTGCCTTTTCTGCCAGTTTCGATATAATTAAAAATAGTATGCCAATAACAATTTTGCAGTAAGACGGAGAGACACATATGATTTTAGCATGTCAGAATATACACAAAGCATTTGGAGAAAAGGTCATCTTAAAGGATGCATCTTTTCATATAGAAGAACGGGAAAAAGCCGCTATTGTAGGAATCAATGGCGCTGGTAAATCCACCCTCCTGAAGATCATCATGGGGGAACTATCAGCTGATGACGGCCAGGTCATCATCACCAAAGGAAAGACCATCGGCTGTCTGGCACAGCATCAGGAAATGGAAAGTAACGGAACTATTTTCCAGGAGCTTGTGACAGTCAAGCAGGATGTACTGGATCTAGAAGCACGGATCCGAAGCCTGGAGCTGTCCATGAAGCATGCAGAAGGTGCTGAACTTCAGGAACTGATGGATAACTATGCCAGACTCAATCATGATTTTGAGCAGAAAAACGGCTATGCCTGGAAAAGTGAGATCACCGGAGTCTTAAAGGGGCTTGGATTTTCTGAAGAAGATTTTGAAAAACATGTAAATACTCTGTCCGGAGGCCAGAAGACCCGCGTATCTTTAGGAAAGCTTCTTCTCTCCCGCCCGGATATTATTATGCTTGATGAGCCTACCAACCATCTGGATATGGATTCTATCGCATGGCTGGAGACATTTCTTATGAATTATCAGGGAGCAGTTATCATCGTATCCCATGACCGGTATTTCCTGAACCGGGTCGTTACCAAGATCGTGGAGATCGATCAGGGAAATGTCACCACTTTTACCGGAAACTATACGGCTTATGCTCAGAAAAAAGCTATGCTCAGAGAAGCACAGATGCAGGCCTATCTGAATCAGCAGCGTGAGATCAAACACCAGGAGGAAGTCATTGCAAAGCTGAAGTCCTTCAATCGTGAAAAATCCATCAAACGCGCCGAGAGTCGTGAGAAGATGCTGGATAAGATCGAAGTTCTGGAGCGGCCTACTGAAGTGAAGGCCGATATGCATATTGAGCTGGAACCGCAGATCGTCAGCGGGGAAGATGTGCTGACTGTAGAAGGTCTGTCCAAAGCATTTCCGCCACAGACTCTGTTCAGTCATCTGGATTTTGAGATCAAGCGCGGCGAACGCGTAGCTTTGATCGGTAATAACGGAACTGGAAAGACCACGATTCTTAAGATCATCAACGGTGTTGTTCCGGCTGATGCCGGTGAGATCCGGCTAGGCTCTCGTGTACGGATCGGTTATTACGATCAGGAGCACCATGTGTTACATATGGAAAAAACGGTATTTGAAGAGATTTCCGATGCTTACCCGACACTTACCAACACCAAAATCCGCAATGTACTGGCTGCTTTCCTGTTTACCGGTGATGATGTATTTAAGCGGATCAGCGACTTAAGCGGTGGGGAGCGTGGCCGTGTGTCCCTTGCCAAGCTGATGCTGTCAGAAGCAAACTTCCTGATCCTTGACGAGCCCACCAACCATCTGGATATTGTATCCAAGGAAGTACTGGAGCAGGCTCTCAACCGCTACACAGGAACTGTATTTTTCGTATCCCATGACCGATACTTTATCAATACCGTTGCTACCCGTATTCTGGATCTGGCAGACGAGACACTGACTAATTATATTGGAAATTATGACTATTATCTGGAGAAAAAGGAGACTATGACCAACTTTACTTCTGCTCCTTCTTCTACTACAGTCTCTGTTGCTGAGGAATCCATGCAGTCAGAATCCAAATTAGATTGGAAACAGCAAAAAGAACAGCAGGCATTGCTCCGCAAACGACAGAATGATCTGAAAAAAGTAGAAAGCCGGATTGAAGAACTGGAGACCCGCGACAAAGAGATCGACGAACTCCTTGCCAAAGAAGAAGTCTTCACGAATGTGGCGGAAGTCACAAAACTCTCTAAGGAAAAAGATGCCATCCAGACCGAACTGGAAGGACTTTATGAAGAATGGGAGACCCTGTCTGAATAGATAGGGTCTCCCATTCTTCATTTCATTACAATTGGCAAAATATAATTCGATACAAAAGCACCGATCAGGTAGATCCATGTAAAGATCATAAATGGTTTGTTAAGCCAGGTAATTGATATCCTTTTATGTTCCGGGAGTACGATCTCTCCTTCTTCCAGCCACAGCTGGTTCCTGGCAAAATCCGTCAACAGAAATACCAGTCCTGCAATTCCGATCACAAAATCAATAATAACCACCACAACCATTGCCATGTCCGAAAAATTCTGGGCAAAAAGTGGCAATACACTTCCCACAAAATTCACCATCATATGAATACAGATTGTATAGCGAACATCCCTCGTTTTGCAATACAGATATCCCTGCGCGCATCCGAGAAAAAATGCATAGAACACCTGATTGAGATTCCCATGCATCACTGCAAATACAGTTGCAGACAGGAAGATTGCCGTCTTTTCACCATAAGGATACATCCGGTCGATCACGTATTTCCGAAATACCAGCTCTTCTACAATGGGAGCAAGCAATACCACCATGGTAATGACGGGAAGCATATCACTGATACTGACCAGATCTATCGTTGTGGTTGTCTCTGCACCAGTAAGCATCTCGATAACTGTACTCCAGAACAGCCCCAGCAAGTTTCCAAGAACCATCAGAAACTGCGCAATGCAGAACCACTTTAACAGGCTTCTGAAAAGCAGTTTCTTCTTCTCCGGTGAAAATGTACCGGGAGCAGCCTTTCTTCTGATCAACAGGAAAAATACCGGAAATGCAAACAGATACGGTATCACAAGCCCGACCATATATAATCCCCAGTCACTCTCCAGCCATGTTCCACCAAAAATTCCAGCCAGAAAACTCGCCAGAAATGCAACAGCAATGCTTACTGCAAAATAAAAGAACCAGGCTCTTCCAACTGCAGCAAAATCTCTCTTTGCCTGTCTGGTGTATTCCATTGTTTCATCATATGTTTCCATATTCTTCTCCTACTTGTCCTGCTCATTCATCTCCAGCAGTCGATAGGTCAACAGCAGATACAATAATTGATCAGGCTCTTCCAGATCGATCTGCACCAGTTCTTTAATATGAGCCATCCGGTACAGGAAAGTACTGCGGTGAATGAACAGTTCTTTTGCTGCTTTGACAGCATTCATCTGGCAGGACAGATAGGTCTTCAGCGTCTGGTAATACTCTGTCTTATGCTCTGCATCATATTTTTTCAAGGTCAGTACTGCATGACTGCATACAATATCAGACTCCAGACGTTCGGTACATTTTCCCAGCAGATAGTCAAGAGCGATGTCCTCAAAACGATTGACCCACCGGAGCGGATGCAGCCGCAGTCCTTCTTCCAGTGCGATCTTCGACTGAAGATAATAAGATTTCAGACGATTCAGCCCTGTAAACATATAGCTGATACCCGCCTTCAGATAACTGTCCTGTAAGAAGTCATTGGCAGCCGCCAGAGCCTCTTCCATGGATCTTCCATAGTGGTTCAGGTTTACGTATACCACAATGTTTTCATCCAGCAAAAAGGCACAACTTCCCTTCATCAATCCTTCCAGACGATTACAGATAAAACGCACAACGGTCAGATTCTGCCGATCCACCATGGACACATGGATGTTCATACAGAAATACTGATGGGTTTCTTCCCATCGAAACTTGGCAAATCTTGGAGTCAATGAATTGTCATTCTTGATCTCACCGGTCAGAATATTGGAAAGCAGACGATCCAGTGTGTAACTCAGATCCGACTGAAGAACAGTATATTTTTCCAGCATCTGCTGAATATATTTTGAAAGATGAACGAGTAAATACTCATCATAATGCCGGAATTTTCTGGATGACTCAGCCAGAATCACCCGATAGGCATTATGGTTCTTATCATAGATTTCCACAAACAGATTGTTTTTCTGTGTCTGTGGATCTTCATACTTCTGCACCTCACCAGAAGGTGATGATATCTCAGATTTTACTGCTGCCAGGATCTGATTATGCTGAAGAATATCCTGAAATTCTGGCATAGTATCCATCATGGTGCTGTAATCAATGATGAATCCTGCTGAGGTACACACCAGGATCGGATTATGAAAAATACGATAGGAGCTATCAAGAAGTGTTCGCATGGTCCGCTCAGAGAGCGCCATGCGCTGCATACGCTCATCCCACGCATCATAGGTATCAAACACACGCTGTACAATATTAAAAAGCATCTCAGCTGAATTTTCAGATGGAAAAAAGCATACGCCAAAAAGGCGCTTACTCAAAGAAACAAATCGTTCTCCTACAACAAGCACCAGGTTATCTCCATGCTCCAGAAGATCTGTTTCACTGATATCTGTTTCATGGACAATATAAACTTTATTCTTCCGGAATTCTGTTCCGCTTTGATAAAAAAGCGGACGTTTCAGGTTCATTTCTCCTGAAAGCTCTCCAAAAGAGCAATCAGGATAATTCTGGCGGAGCCTGTCCGCCAGAATCTGCATACTGATACGCATAAACTATGCGAATTTTCTCATGGCTGCTTCAACTACATGGCCAACCAGAACAGAAGTAGTCACGCTTCCTACTCCGCCCGGAACCGGAGTGATAGCCTCAACGATCGGCTCTACCTCGTCAAATACAGCATCACCTGCGATGGCTCCCTTGCCGCCTTTTTTGTTGATCTTTTCCGGATCCCAGTTGATGGATACGTCGATCACTACCTGACCCGGACGAACATATTCTTTTGTCAGACTGTTCAGGACACCTGCACAGGAGATCAGGATATCTGCTTCTCTTGCGATTGCCGGAACATCAACAGTCTTGGTATGGCATACGGTTACCGTTGCATTTTTGCCCATCAGCATCATAGCTGCAGGTTTTCCTACTACAAGGCTTCTTCCGATGACAACAGCATTCTTACCTTTGCAGTCGATTCCGTAGTAATCCAGGATCTCCATGCATGCCTGAGGAGTACACGGCGGGAATCCCAGCGGTTTTCCTTCAAATACACCTGCCAGAGAAAGATGTGTCATACAGTCAACATCTTTTGCCGGATCCAGTGCATTCTCGATCTCAGACTGAACTGCTTTCAGATGAGCCGGAAGCGGACGGAACATCAGAACACCGTGAATAGAATCATCTTTGTTTACTTTATCAATCACTTCCAGAAGTTCTTCTTTGGATACATCTTCCGGAAGAAGGATCTTCTCAACTTCAACACCAAGGGTATCACATCTCTTAGTTGCACCTGTCTCATAAGAGATATCATCCGGTCTCTCGCCAACTCTGATGATGCCAAGCTTCGGAGAAACTCCTTTTTCTTTTAACTGTGCAACCTGTCCGATGATTTTTTCATTCAGAGCTGCGGTTACTTCTTTTCCTAATAACTGTTTTGCCATGATTATTATTCTCCCACTTTTTTGTTATCTGAGGCGTGCATTCACTGCCGCAAAAATCTCATCTGCTTTTTTGCTGTAATCAGCGATCATTTTATCTGCTTTCTCATTCAGAGAAGCTGCATACTCTTTATCTGCCATAGATTTAGTATTGATGAATACATTCAGGGAAGCTCCCAGAAGTGCTGCCTTACAGAAGGTCACACCAACACCTGCATCAGAGATAGCCAGAGCAGATCCTTTTGCTGCAAATTCCTCAATCACATCGATTGCTTCACAGCATTTTTCCATGATCTCCATGGGAACTGCGCATGCATCTTTCAGTACGATTGCCATGACACGTGCTTTCTCAGCTTTCTCTTCCTCAGTCTCGCGAGGCATTCCGTAAGCTTTTGCCAGCGGCTCAAACGCTTCTGCATCAGCCTCTACCAGACGAAGAAAATCTGCCTGCAGAGCGGTTGCTTTTTCTTTGAGTGCAATGATATCAGCCTCAACATCCGCATATTTTTTCTTTCCGACTGTCAGGCTTCCAACCATGTTGCCAAGAGCCATACCAATGGCTCCTACCAGTGCAGATGCACCACCGCCACCCGGAACCGGAGCTTTGGACGCAAGTACATCTACAAATTCTTCACAGCTGCTTTTTGTAAATCCCATATAAGTCCTCCTTATTCTGAACATGGCAGATGGCAGGGGACACCTGTTCCCTGCCTGCCATGAAATGTTTTTATTCGGAATTGTATAAGTCCTATTTGTTTTTAGAACAGACCAGTAATCTTTCCGTTCTCATCTACATCGATCTTCTCAGCAGCCGGAACCTTCGGAAGACCTGGCATGGTCATGATCTCACCGGTCAGAGCTACGATAAATCCTGCACCTGCGGAAACCTTCAGATTACGAACGGTTACTTCAAAGTCTGTCGGTGCACCAAGTTTTGTCTGATCATCTGTCAGGCTGTACTGGGTCTTAGCTACACAGATCGGACAATTAGCAAATCCAAGTGCAGTCAGCTCTTTTGCCTGTTTCTGTGCATTTGCAGTCAGAACAACTTTCTTACCACCGTAGATCTTGGTAACGATTGCGTTCAGTTTTTCCTCAATTGTAGTTCCTTCCAGTTCATAGGAATATGTGAAATCATTCGGCTGCTCGCAGAGACGAACAACTTCCTCAGCCAGCTTCACGCCGCCTTCTCCACCTTTTGCCCATACCTCGGACAGAACAACATTAACTCCAAGCTCTTTACATTTCTCCTCAACCAGCTTCAGCTCTGCTTCCGTATCGGTCGGGAATGCATTGATAGCAACTACACACGGCAGTTTGTATACATTCGTAATATTACTTACATGTTTCAGCAGGTTCGGAAGACCTTTCTCCAGTGCTTCCAGATTCTCATTATTCAGATCTGCCTTCGGAACACCACCATTGTATTTCAGAGCACGAACAGTTGCCACGATAACAACAGCATTCGGTTTCAGTCCTGCCATACGACACTTGATATCAAGGAATTTCTCAGCACCCAGATCTGCACCGAATCCAGCCTCGGTAATGGTGTAATCTGCAAGCTTCAGACACATCTTGGTAGCAGTTACAGAGTTACATCCATGAGCGATGTTAGCGAACGGTCCACCATGAACGATAGCCGGAGTTCCTTCCAGAGTCTGAACCAGGTTCGGTTTCAGAGCATCTTTCAGAAGTGCTGCCATAGCACCTTCAGCATGCAGGTCACCAGCGGTTACCGGTTTCTGCTCAGCTACTTTACCATATGTATAACCAATGATGATTCTTGCAAGTCTCTTCTTAAGGTCTGCAATATCACTTGCCAGACACAGAACTGCCATGATCTCAGATGCAACAGTGATATCATATCCGTCCTCTCTAGGCATTCCATTGGTCTTTCCGCCAAGTCCGTCTACTACATTACGAAGCTGACGGTCATTCATATCTACACATCTTCTCCAAGTGATCTTTCTCGGGTCGATGTTCAGTGCATTTCCCTGGAAGATATGGTTGTCGATCATTGCTGCCAGCAAGTTGTTAGCTGCACCAATCGCATGGAAGTCACCGGTGAAATGAAGGTTGATATCCTCCATCGGAACAACCTGTGCGTATCCGCCACCTGCTGCTCCACCTTTTACTCCGAATACCGGTCCTAAGGACGGCTCACGGAGAGCAACCATAGCCTTCTTACCGATCTTGCTCATACCATCTGCCAGACCTACGGATGTGGTGGTCTTTCCTTCTCCTGCCGGAGTCGGGTTAATAGCAGTTACAAGAATCAGTTTTCCGTTCTCACCCGGAACTTCTTTTAATAAATTGTAGTCGATTTTTGCTTTGTACTTACCGTACTGCTCCAGATATTTGTCATCAATACCTGCTTTTGCAGCAATCTCGGTAATTGGTCTTGCTTCGCACTCCTGTGCAATTTCAATGTCAGTTTTGAATCCCATAAAAGAAAATCTCCTTTCTTTAATGAACACAGTGAATATTTTTTGTGTTCTTACGCCCTTGCGTTTTTGTGATGTTTTTAACAAAGGGATTTATCTCTTTCCCCCTTGCACTGGTCAAATTATATTACTTTGATAATTTTTTGACATCATACAGTTTGTACTATACACAGAGCATTTTCACAGTTGTGATTGAGAGGTCTCCAGCAACTACCATATCTTCTGCATGGAATCCAAACTGGAAATTATCACTGTACAGGATCTGAGCAGAAGGTGGAAATTCCTCGTCTCCTTCCCAGAAAATAAATCTCATACGATATCCATTGACCAGCTCAAATTCGTAGCCCACATCTCCCATATCAATCTTCTCACAGCCCGGGATCTTTTCCATTGCTTCTGAAAAAGCCTTCAGTTTATAGCCAAATCCGTAAGTAAGACGCTTGATACAGCGACCAGTAAACGGCTGAATATACAATTCTCCGTAAGTGGGTACTTCCCTGAAAGTCATGAATTTTCCGCTGGAGGCAATGTACTGCCCTTCCAGCAGATAACGCATGATAAATGTCTGTGCAGGAAGACTGGTCATAAGAAGATCTTTTTCCATATCCTCCTGCGGTTTGTCTAATACAGTCACATGGAAGTCCGGATATTCCACTTCATACAGATGTCCAAGGAAGCGAAGCTGAAACTTTTTTGCATTTTCATCATACAGAATGTTCAATCTTTGTGCTGCCTCTTTGGGATCTAATGTATGAAATTTGTCTAAGTAATGCTCAAAAGGGACTTCTTCTTTGTGATTTTCGATTTCCAACTATATTTCCTCCTGTTTTACGCTTGGGAACAGCGCTGTATTTGTATGAGGAATAAAGCATGCAGCCACAAATTCATCCATATAGCTTGGATCTGTACTAAGTTCCATGTATGTAATGTTATGAGCAAGCTCATGCACTTTATGCTCAGCTTCTACCGAAAGCGTCATATTATATGCGCCTGTGAGAGAAGAGTTACCAATGTAATGGAACTTATCGATCTCCACATCCGGGAACATACCGATGGTCACTGCATTTTTCATGTTAATACCGCTTCCAATACCGCCTGCTACATATACGTTTTCGATCATGGACACATCAAAATCCAGAGACCGGAGCATGGTACAGATAGCTGAGAAAATGGCACCCTTCGCACGGATAAAATTGTCGATATCGACTTCATTGATCTCTACATCCTTATGTCCTGCTGCTTCTTCCTTAAATGCCAGTACATAACTTCCGATTCCATAGTGATCATGACGGACACGGTCTCCTTCACGGATGAATTTACCTTTCGGGCTGATGATTCCACAGCGGAACAATTCCGCAATCACGTCAATGATACCAGAACCGCAAAGGCCTACTGGCTTCTGGCCTTCGTTTCCAACAATATGCAGTGTTGGTTCCATGGTCTTCGCATCAATAGAACAAGCCTCGATAGCTCCGTCAGTTGCACGCATACCACAACTGATATCTCCACCCTCAAATGCCGGACCTGCTGAGCATGCACAGCTCATCATGAAATCAGAATTTCCAAATACGATTTCCCCATTGGTACCAAGGTCAATGAAAAGATTAAACTCCGGTTTGTTCCAGATCATGCTGACCAGAGTACCGGCTGTAATATCTCCTCCTACATAACTTCCGATATTCGGAGAAATGATAACCTTTGCATTGGGATGCACATCCAGGTGCAGGTCGTAGGCACTGACATCTTCTGTCTCGAAGAAATCCGGAATATAAGGTTCCATACGGAGCGGATCCGCATTGACTCCAAGAAGTAGATGATTCATAGTCGTATTGGACGCAATGCACATATGATAAATCTGGCTTCCTTTGATACCTGCCGCACGGCACATATTATGAAGCATGGGATTCAATGTCTCATCAATGATCGCTTTCTGAAGTTTCGCTTCTCCACCCGGTTTCCGGGATTCAATAATACGATTGATAACATCTGCACCATAACGGATCTGACCATTTCCGGCAGATGCCTTGGCAAGGATCGTCCCATCTCTCAGATCCAGAATAACTCCTGAAACTGTAGTGGTACCAATATCAATAGCCGCTCCACAGATTCTCTGCTCTGTTACAGGTACCACGTCATAAACCAGTACACTGTGATGAAGTTTCTTCAGAACTACATTCACATGGAAATCATTGTCCCGCAGTGCATCCGGCAGCTTTTTCAATACCTGATAAGTTAATTTTACATTCTCTATTCCGGTTGCTGCCTCAATTGCCCAGGACAACCGCTCATTATCTGGCATGGTATCATCCAATGACGGAGCTGTCATCTGAAGTTCCACAACCGTAAATTCATTTTCAAAAGTAATTCCTGCATCTGCCACATCCTGCTTTGCACGGTCAAAGATGGCGACTTCTTCCGGTGAGCTAAGATCTGCCACTTTCATGCGGCTCTTATATGCAGACGCAATATCGGGTACAAGTACCGTCACATCGCCGGTTACCTTACTACAACAGGAAAGCCTCCATCCTGCAGCATAATCTTCATCTGTAATATGTCTTGTCTGTTCACTCTCTAATTCGCCACTGATATATCTGACTCTGCACTTACCGCAGGATCCGTTGCCTGAACAAGGTGCATCAATGGCTACATTTGCTTTACGCGCTACCTCCAACAGATTCTCTTCGGCTGTCACATCAACGATGGTCGAAGTGCCATCTTCATACTGAAATGTTACTTTTGGCATAATATTATTTCTCCATATTTTCTAAAAAAGCCCTGCAGGCCAAATGCAGGTCTGCGGGGCCTTTTGTTCAGGTTATTGGGCTCTAAAGCCCTTTGGCTCCAGAATCGCATCTGTGCTTCGCACATCTGCCACAGCTTACGCTGTGTACCTGATTCTGTCGCTAAATGCTCGGATAAAATCAAATACTCGCTCTGCTCGTGCTTGATTTTCTTCCTCGCATTTACATCATAGGATCCATACCTAAAGCCGGATGTCCTTTTTCAGTCAGGAATGCCAGCAATGTCTCCGGATCCGTTGCGATAGTCTCATCTCCGACCATATCGCAGAAATTGTCGATTCCGTACAGTTCTTTTGCAGTCTTATTCAGACGCTCGCTTACCTGATCCTTCAGATCCTTCGGCATCCATACGATACGCTCGATACCGCCCTCAGCCTTCATGAACTTCTTGGAAGAGATAAAGTGTTTACCATGTCCCATGAATCCAGGTGTCTGGACTCCACCACCGGTCATGCTCGCCAGATCCGGGAAGGTCATTCCCAGCGGAGTCATGCCTGCATACTCACGGTTTGCAATAATGACACCATTAGAGAACGGTTCAATACCGCAGATACATTCAAAGCATCCGCAGGAAGTCATCGGATCTTCCATAATAGAATACAGAGTAACATGCTCCAGAGCACCCTGGGAGAATTTAGCAACTGCTTCATCTACATCCTCATAACGTCCTAATCTCTCGTCAATCACACGCTCTTTGGTGATCACCTGACACGGTCCCTCCGGATCCAGCTGATTAGTAGCTTTTGCATCCAGCCATGATACAGCACCACAAAGTCCAAGTCTCTCAGGTGTTACCACACATACATGGCTTGGAGAGAATGCCTGGCACATAATACAACTATAATATACCGGTACAGACTCGTCAGTCAAAGACTCAAGTCTCTCATCACGACGGTCGTAAGTCGGAATTGCCAGCTCATGACGAAGTCTGGTACACTCAACACCATCTGTGATGATCGTTACAGAGCATTTATCAACAACTGCGTCGAACTCATTCATAATGTTACAGTACAGTACTTCTGCCAGATCTTTTGCACGGAAACCGGCCTCGAAGGTAGCTTTGCTGATACGGATACGGATCATGTCACGCTGTCCGGTATGCATCACACCTTCAATGCAGTTAAGATAACTGTGGAATTTACGCTCAAATACTGGTTCAAAGTCGGACTGCATATTCTTTCCTGCTACATTTACAATGTATGCGATCTGCTGTTTGCTTCCAACTTCCATCTGATCAAAGTCCGGTCCGATCAGCTTGAACTCATGATCTTCTACTTCAGAGGCCTCTTTGGTACATACCAACTCGAAACAGTCTACTCTGGATCCATCGAACTCTACCTGCATATCACCACGACGGATAATCTCACCTTCATAAGTGGAGGAAAATGCAACCGGAATCGGGATTTCTGTTACTTTGATCTTAATGTTGCGAAGTTCAAGACTCTTCTTTACGGTCTCTTCATGGTTGAGAACTGACTCCAGTGCTCCCGGAACCTGCATATCGCCAAGATCAATATCAGCAACAACAGGGAATCCCAGTGCAATCGCACCTGCACCTGCAGACACAGTCACAGCATCTAAAGCTCCGAAGGTATTGACAAATGCCGGCACACGCTCTTTCGTATAAGCAAGCAGTCCAGGTAGATCTCCAGGTTTGATATTACCAAAGATCAAAGCCGCACGAATAGCAACCGTTACAACATGGATCACAGAAGTCACATCATGTCCCAGCGGAACCAGACGATAGTCAAGACCGATCTTAACACCAGCCTCTGCACACTGTTCAATCACATCACCTACCAGGAATGTCATAATACCTTTGTTCTGGTAATCTTTTACAATTTTTGCCACATCAGCGCCATTATCAGCTTTACCAAGAACAACCGCCACACCAGGAATGTCACCTGTTACCAGCGGCACACCCAGGGAACGAATAACCGGATCCGGAACAAAACCGATTCCGCTGTCCTCTGCATATGGATTCTCGTTATCCACATATTTCAGAGCTTCCAGAATCTCAGCACCAACTGCAGTTGCAAGTCCTGCATTCAGGGCATCTCCCAGTTCCTCTTTATTGGTAATCAGGCTTTTTAATACTCCTACACAGGCAGGAAGATCGCCAAGACGACTAACCTTTACACCGGTTGCTGCATAGATGGTCGGAAGAAAATATGCCGTATCTCCAAAAGATACTTTCTTATCCTCACCATATTTTGCGATTGCATCGTTGACTGCACCTTCTGTCAGTCCAGCGACTGCGTTTGATCCACTGTAAATCAGATCTGTTAAAGCACTCATTTGTCATGCCTCCCATAAAATTTTTCCTGTCCTGAAGTCATTAAACTAGGGCAGACATTGTAAATAGCTAATATAAAAACATAGAGGCACAAAAAATTGTGCCTCCTGCCTTCTCAGAATTAGATCTCCAGATAGGAGTCTGCATACAGATTATTATTTTTGATGATATCACAGGATTTGATGGTCTCCATCAGTCTGAGATCGTTCGGGTTAACGATTGCAGAAGTCAGACCGTTCATCATAGCCATAGCTACCATAGCAGAGTCCATGATCGGACGGATATGTTTCGGCATACCGTTGGAGTTATTGGACAGACCACCGGTGGATTTCATACCCATATCAGAAATCATCTTAATGAACTCGAGAACCTGCATCTGTTTGTCCTGCATTCCTTTGATAACCAGGAACAGCGGATCGAACCACATATCCTCAGCAACATCCATACCATGCTCCATACCACGCTCCATCAGAGTCTGCATGTACATCATACGCTCGTCATTGTCTTTAGCGATTCCTTCGCCGTTGCAAAGAGCGATAACGATTGCGTCATTTGCTGCTGCAAGATCAACATACGCAATTCTTCCGGAAGCATCTGCAGAGTTAACGATCGGTTTTCCTTTTGCACGATTGTAAACGGAAATACCAGCCTCGATAGCTGCTACATTGGAAGTATCCAGTGCCAGCGGTACATTGTCGAAGTTGCTCTGAAGAAGCTCAACAGCCCATTTCATAAGCTCTGGTCCATCATTCTCTGCCGGTCCGATGTTTACATCAAGATAGGTAGCGCCTGCATCCAGCTGCTGTTTTGCACGTTTCAGGATTGGCTCCGGATCTCTCTCTGTAAATGCTTTGTTTACAGCCGGTGCTGTGGTGGAAAGTCTCTCACCAATGGTAACAAATTTTGCCATAGTTTTGTTCTCCTTTTTAATTCGTCAGATACCTGTCCCAAAGGAAATGTCCTAACGGAGCAGGTACTGCGATGATTTTCAATTAGATTTCGCCGTTAGCTTTCAGATCTTTCAGGAATTTAACAAGCTGTACAGCCTCGTTCGGAGCAACGATTACTTCCCAGCCCGGAAGTTTTGCTTCGATGTCGCCTTTCAGTACAGCAACTTTTCCAGGAATGATCAGCTTTCTGCATTTGATCTTCGGCTCTACGGTCTCCTGAATGAACTTGGATACAGATGTGGAAGAAAGTTTTCCTGCTGCCCAAGCAGTCAGTACGGAAAGTCCACCTGCATCGTTAATGATCAGGTTACACGGAATACCGGAACGCTCCAGCTCACCAGATACTACGAAATATGTAAGAGCAAAGTCTACAGTAGTCAGACATACGGAATTCTCATCTCCGCCATTCAGTGCATAGATGCCCGGCTCAACCTTCATCGGCTTCTGCGGATCGGTAAATACGTTCTGTCTCAGTCCATACAGCGGAAGAGCTCTTGCGTAGTTCATGGTATCCATAACAACGATGGAACCATATTTCAGAACGAATACAGATGCCAGAGAAATCTGCATCGGCTCATCGTTCGGAGCGATCTTGCACAGATTAACAATAGACGGATATCCGAAGGTTCTGTCCGGATTCTTAGCCAGGCAGGCACGTCTGACCTGAACAGTTGTTGAGAAGGTCTCTTTGATCGTAGCTCCTGTAGTATTCAGAACAAGGTCTTTGTAACCAAGTTTCTCAATAGCTGCGGTAGTATCATACAATTCGTTGATATCAGCGCCAGATACACCAAGTACAACACCTGCTGCTTTAGCAACCTCAACCATTGCCTCGTAGTTGGAAGCATTTGCTCCATCCAGGATCGGTTTTTCAGCCTTACATACTTCCAGAGCAGCTTTTGCAGCTTCTACATCAGTACAGGAAAGGATGATGGTTTTGCCGATACCAGTTACTTTCTTAACAGCCTCAACATATGCAGCAACATCTCCTGTATACTCTACATATACCATCTCAGCATGCATTCTCTCACCGATACGCTCATAATCAACTTTATTGGACTCAGCCAGAGCAGCGTCGATATCCATATCCGGAGACAGTTTTACTGCAAATCTTGTTTTGCTTACGAAAGTTTTCTCATGTCTTGCAAGAACAGTCTCTCCTCCGAGGGTGTACTCTGCGTCGCCAGTACCAACTTTGATGGATTTCATTGGCGGAGCAGTTGCCTCAGACAGAGTTGCAAGTGCATCTGCAGACATATGCGGACATTTGCTGAGTTCTACAGCACCCTGCGCTACTTTCATGGCAAATGCCATACAGGTCGGGCTTCCGCACTCCTTACAGTTAGTTTTCGGTGTTAATTTAAAGATGTCTAATCCTTTTAAAGCCATTGTATTTTCCTCCTCCCTCTTACATCATTTCTTTGATCAACTTAGAGATCGTTGCAACAGAAGTCGGATGTTTCAGAATGACTGCGTTAGAACCACAGGCAAGTACAGATGCAGCGGTAGATACTTCCATACCAATACCACGTTCTTCCTGATTTCCCCACTCCGGCATATCATCTTCAGAAGCCATAGCCTCTTTTACATTCCATGCCTCATCAGCTACCGGTGTGATGATCGGCATCTGAAGCTGTGCATCAGCCTGTCCAAGTGCTGCTGCTTTTACACGATCCATAGTAGATACTACATACTCGAAACCATATCCGACTGCTGCAGTACCAACGTTCATAACGATGTTGCTCGGTGCGACACCAAGCTGAGAGAGTAATACATTAAGCTGTTTTGCAAGGTTGATATCTACTGCAGACTCAGCTCCAACCTTCTGGTTGTATGCAAGACCTGCTGCAGCTCCGATACCTTTGTAATCCTCTTCCTTAGCGGACAGGATGATCACATTTTTACCCTGAGCAACTTCAGCGGCTTTGGATAAAAGCTCACCGTCTTTTGCCACATTTTTACATCCAGCGATAACAAGCGGTACGTCGATGGCGTCAACAACCTCTTTGACTGCTTTCATGCACTCTTCTGTGGTCTTGTCTGCGCCGTTGGGGTCTGCGCCCTCAAGCTTCAGGCATACGAAATCTGCACCCGGCATCTCGGCTGCTTTTTTAGCGATCTCGCCGATAGTGGTACATCCTTCATAGTATGCTTTTACACCTGCCGGCTCGTTCTCCAGACCAAGGTCAGAGATCATAACGCCGATCTTCGGTGCGTTTTCGATCGGAGCGTCAAATGTATATAACGGTAATACATTCTCGCCACCGATTTTCACTGCTTTATCACCACAGCCGAACTCAACTGTATTGATGGAAGCGTTGAATTTTCCTGATTTTCCATTGAATGGCATTGGTACATTTCCTCCTTAAAAACATTTCGTCAAAATTATAACACAAAAATCTGAATTGTAAAAGACTTTCATGCATTCCAAAAGGGCAACCCTGTGTGGGTACAGGGTTCCCCTTTGAACTCAGGCTCAAGAATCGCATCTGTGCTTCGCACATCTGCCACAGCTTACTCTGTGTACGGATTCATTAGATAGGCTCTAAAAATGCTTCGCATTTTTAGAGCTAAGGAACCCGTCTTCCTGACGGAAGCCTCACCGTCTGTGCAAAGCACATCCGGCAAATCCGCTATGCGGATTTGGTTCCTTACATCATCGGATCCATTCCAAGTGCCGGATGTCCTTTTTCGGTAAGGAATTCCAGCAGTGTCTCCGGATCAGTTGCGATGGTCTCATCACCAACCATATCGCAGAAGTTGTCGATACCATACAGCTCTTTTGCTGTCTCGTTCAATCTTTCTGCAACCTGCTCCTTCAGATCCTTCGGCATCCATACGATACGCTCGATACCGCCCTCAGCCTTCATGAACTTCTTGGAAGAGATAAAGTGTTTTCCATGTCCCATGAATCCAGGAGTCTGAACTCCACCACCGGTCATACTTGCCAGATCCGGGAAGGTCATTCCAAGCGGAGTCATGCCAGCATACTCACGGTTTGCGATGATAACACCGTTAGAGAACGGCTCAATACCACAGATACACTCGAAGCATCCGCAGGATGTCATCGGGTCTTCCATGATGGAGTACAGGGTTACATGCTCAAGAGCACCCTGGGATAATTTAGCAACTGCTTCATCAACGTCCTCGTAACGCCCAAGGTTCTCATCAATAACACGCTCTTTGGTGATTACCTGACACGGTCCCTGAGGATCCAGCTGATGGGTAGCTTTTGCATCCAGCCATGATACAGCACCGCAAAGACCAAGTCTCTCAGGTGTTACTACACATACATGGCTTGGGGAGAATGCCTGGCACATAATACAGCTATAATATACCGGAACGGACTCATCAGTCAGAGAAGTAAGTCTCTCATCACGACGATCATATGCCGGAACAGCCAGCTCATGACGAAGCTTGGTACACTCTTCAGCATCAGTTACAATAGTAATTGCACATTTATCAACAACTGCGTCAAACTCATTTTTAATATTTGCATACAGAACTTCTGCAAGATCCTTTGCTCTGAAACCTGCATCGAATGTATTTTTGCTGATACGAATACGGATCATATCACGCTGACCGGTATGCATAACACCCTCGATACAGTTAATGTAGCTGTGGAATTTACGTTCAAATACCGGCTCGAAGTCAGACTGCATATTCTTTCCTGCTACATCTACGATGTAAGCAATCTGCTGTTTGCTTCCAACTTCCATCTGGTCGAAATCCGGTCCCACAAGAGTAAACTTGTGATCCTCAACTTCGCTTGCATCCTTGGTACATACAAGCTCGAAACAGTCTTTTCTGGAACCATCGAACTCAACCTGCATATCTCCACGACGGATGATCTCGCCCTCAAATGCAGATGCAAAGGATACCGGAATATCAATCTTAGTGATCTTAATTTTGATGTCACGTGCTTCAAGAGAAGTAGCATTAAATTTGGATACATCCTCCTGAACGATCAAGCTCTTCGGTACACGGAAGATGTTCTCGGTCTCGTTGGTAACAACCGGGAAACCAAGTGCAATTGCGCCTGCACCGCAAGCTACAACTACGTCATCCAGCGGTTTGAATGCGTTTACGAATGCCGGTACACGCTCGAAGGTGTATTTCATCAGTGCGCCTGCATCGCCAGGTGTTACGTTACCGAAGATCAGTGCTGCACGAAGTGCAACAGATACAACGTGAATAACTGCTGTTACATCCTTACCCAGCGGTACGATACGTACAGCGTTGCCCATCTTCAGGCCTGCCTCTACACACTGATCGATCACTCCGCCTACCAGCGTAACCAGGATACCCTGTGCCTGATAGCTCTTAACCAGCTCAACTGCTTCTTCTTTGCTCGGAGCACTTCCAAGGATAACTGCAACGCCCGGGATATCTCCGGTTACCAGCGGCACACCCAGCTCACGGATGATAGCATCTGCAAGATGTCCGTAACACGGCTCGCTGTACGGTTCTGCACCGTTGATATATTTCAGAACTTCGATAAACTCTGCACACAGAGCTGTTGCAACACCGCTCATGAATGCATCATTCAGTCTTTTTTCTCTGGTCATAAGAGTTTTTACAACTCCAAGAGCCTCTTTTAATTCTCCAAGATTGGTAACTTTTGTACCAGTTACGGCGTAGTAGCAGGGAAGGCTGTAAGCAGTGTTCGGGAAAGCTACTGCCTGATCTGCTCCGTACTGAGCAATTGCTCCATCGATGGCAGCCTCAGTCAGTCCATAGACTGCATCGTTGCCGCCGAATACTCTATCAAATAATGTCACGGTATTATACCTCCAAATTTTAATTCGATTGATCGAGGATTTCCTTGATCTTTCGGATCTCCTCCTTTGCAGACTCGCTGACGTCATATGGTGACTTGCCCTGGCGGTCTGCGTCTATCACTTCCGGGTTGTAATGGATAAATCCAAGTAAATCTTCCGCCGGAATCTTCGAGCGGACAAATTCTTCATCCTCTGTGCCACGAACTTTGTTTGCGACTACGCGAACCTTCTTCACACCCAGGTCCTCAGCCAGTCGCTTGACATTCTTATATGTCTGCACGCTTCTGGCGCCTGGCTCGATCACGACAACAAACTGTTCCATGGATTCGCATGTACCGCGGCCCAGATGCTCCAGACCAGCCTCCATGTCCATGATCACCACATCATTGCTGCGGAGGATCAGATGATTAATGATTCGTTTCAGCATTACATGTTCCGGGCAAACACATCCGCCGCCGCCGGTCTCAACCGTACCAAGCAGCAGAAGTTTCACACCATTATATACTTTACTATATGTATCAGGGATGTCGTCCACCTTTGGGTTCAGCTTATACATCTGATTATCCGGGCCCGCACCTGTCCGCTCTTCGATGAGTCTTCTCATCTTGGAAATCGGAGTGATCGAATCCAGAATCTCTTCCGGAAATCCAAGCGCCAGTCCCAGATTTGCATCTGGATCCACATCGGCTGCCAGAACTGTGCGTCCCTCCTCTGCATATAATCTTGCAAGGGTGGCTGCAAAGGTCGTCTTTCCGACTCCGCCCTTTCCAGTAATTGCTATTTTCACTTTCTATTCCCTCCGGTCATCAATTTACTTTTTTCATCCGGATTAGATTCCGATTGCGGTTCTCTTCTCTTCGATACGCTCGATCATCAGATCACACAGCTTATCGATATCGGTCTCAACAGTGTAAGCAGCCTCAACCCAATCACGAACGCCATTGGTCAGCCACTCGCCCATCTCGCTGGAACCAGATACATACGGATCAACACCAAGGAAGGTATCAATACCAGTAGCTACTACATAGTTTCCGATGGAAACTGCTTTCTCAGACATCCACTCAGGAGCACATCCTACAACCGGAAGCTGAGAAATCTTAAGGCCAGAGTCTTTTGCAAGCTCAGCTACAAGGATCATCATACGGCTGATATCTACGCAGGATCCCATATGAAGTACCGGCGGGATATCTGCCAGCTCACATACTCTCTTCAGACCTGCACCGCAGAGATCTTTTGCGGATTTATCCATCAGACCTGCTTTTGCAGCAGCCTGTGCAGAACATCCGGATGCTACGACTACGATATCGTTAGCGATCAGTTTCTTCATCATCTCGATATGTGCATAGTCCGGGCGGATCTTCGGATTGTTACATCCAACCATCGCAACTGCACCACGGATAACACCAGATGTTACACACTCAAGGAGCGGTTTGGTGGTTCCGGTTACATCTACCTGGCTGTTGGTAACACCGTCAAGTACTTTCACAAGTGCTTCCAGAGAATATCCAACAGTTGCTTTCTGTTTCATATCCGGGATATATACAAGATCCGGTTTACGGTTCTTGAAGTTCTCACATGCAGTCATAACGATCTGTTTTGCTTTTTCTGCTGCGGTTCCTACATCAAAACGGATGTAATCGGAATCCGGCATCTGAGCGATCGGAGAAGTTGTGATGAACTTGGTATGGAAACATTTGCTCAGAGGTCCAAGTGCCGGGAAGATACACTGAACGTCTACTACGATAGCCTCACATGCTCCAGTCAGGACTACATTCTCCTGCTGCAGGAAGTTACCAGCCATCGGAATTCCACGACGCATTGCTACTTCGTTGGAAGTACAGCAGACACCAGATACGGTGATTCCCTTAGCGCCCATGCTCTTTGCATATGCGATCATCTCCGGATCATCTGCATATTCACAGACCATCTCGGACAGTGACGGATCATGTCCATGTACTACGATGTTTACGTTCTCAGCATTCATAACGCCAAGGTTTGCTTCGGTGTCAATTGGCTTCGGAGTTCCGAACAGTACGTCAGAGAACTCAGTACCACACATGGAACCGCCCCATCCATCGGCAAGACCTGCTCTTAAGGACTGACGAACCAGTGCTTCCGGCTTTGATGAACATCCCATATGAGTCATATGTAAGGAAGTAGCAACTTCACGGTCAATTGCTCTCGGCTCGATCTCTGCGTCATGCCACAGCTTCTGGGTATGCTCCGGAGCTCTCTTCAGCCATCTCTGAACACCAAACGGTTTACCATATTCCATCAGAGCCAGCTCTGCCATCTCATGAGCCAGATCATAGATATCTTTTCCTTCTGTCTCTACGCCCCACTCTTTTGCGATGCGGATCAGTTTCTCAGGATCTTTTACTTTGTAAGCGCCATTCGGATCTGCTGCATACAGGGTATGACAGATCTCACGTCCATGATCAGAGTGAGTAGCTGCTCCACCGGCAGTAAATTTCAGATAGTTACGTCCTACGATACCATGAGCATCACATCCACAGATTCCTCTCGGAGCCTTCGGAGTAATACGACAAGGTCCCATTGCACAGATACGACAGCAGATACCCTGCTCTCCGAATTTACAATGCGGGGTCTGATTCTTTACACGAATCTGCCATGCGTCAGCACCGACTTTCGCGCCGGTCTCAAGCAGTCGGTTAGTCGCTGCTTCCATCTCTTCGACTGTTGTTAATTTAAAGTCTCCCATATAAATCTCCTTTTATGCGGTCAGGTCATCTCCTTTTTATAATTCCAGACCGTCCATGATTTTGTATAACGCCTGTCTGACAGGATTGTCTTCCGGAAGCTGTGTGGTCGGTGTTCCGGCACTGTCAAACTCATATACGCCTTCATCCTGGGGAACGACTCCCAGAAGTTCCAGGTTTTGTTTCTCAATTTCTTCCCGGACGCCATCGTTCAGTACTCCCTTAGGAGCACGGTTTACGATCAAACCGATCTTCTTCGGTTTTAATCCACATTCAGGAACCAAACGGGCGATACGTCCAACCGCCTGAATTCCCCTGCGTGAGCAATCGCTGACCAGAATCACCGTGTCAACACCGGGAAGGATACCTCTGCTGATATGTTCCATTCCTGCTTCGTTGTCCACGACCACATAATTGTAATTCTGGGCACGTTTGGCAACCTGGGCAGATAACAGACCATTTACAAAACAATAACATCCTTTTCCCTGTGTATGTCCCATCACTAACAGGTCGTAATCATCTTCCTCCACCAGTGCGGAATCAAACTTGAATTCAGTATAGTCCTGTTTGGACATTCCTTTCGGAATCGGGCTTTCATTGGAAAGCTCTGCATTTGACAGCTCATCGCGGATATCTCCCAGTGTCATCTCCACTTCTACACCGAGGACTTCGTTCAAGTTGGAATTTGCGTCTGCATCCACTGCCAGGATCGGGCCTTTCTTCTGCTCGGCAAGACGCTGAATCATCATGCCGGTCAATGTAGTCTTTCCTACACCGCCTTTTCCGGCTACTGCAATTGTATATGGCATAACTGTCATCTCCTAAACTAGTTTACTTCTTGATAATTTGTTCGAAGGCTTATGTACCTTCTCTTTAAATTTTTCTATATGAGCGGATTACCACCTCCATATGGTAAATTTTATGTTCGCAGACAGAATCACATCATCCAGGCATGCTCAGGATCCAGATACCTGTCTGCACTAACAATCAGACTGTATCCACAGCCTGATTGTTGTAACCTTTCATGGAGTTTAATTGTCTGCACAGTTGATCTTTACAACCGAGTTTGCCAGGTCCACCATGGTAATGGCGCCTTCCACAGTGATCTCCATGCCCATAATATCTCTAATGCGGATGGTTGTTCCATCTACATCAATTCTGCTTGCATTTTTCAGCAGGATCGTTTCGTTCTCCTGCTTTTTACCATAAATTGTTGCAAGACACATTGGTTAATCCCTCCTCTACTGAACAAGAGAAAGTGCAATGGATAATCTCATATTACCCTTTTCGAAATCTTCAACACCCTTTTCAATCTGGGCTGCTGCATCATCCTTGCCCTGTTCGCGCAGGTGTTTGGCGATCTCTGCCAGTTCTCTTGCATGATGCTTATTGTGATCCAGCATATATGCCAGAACAGCGGTGTCTTCGTCTTTTGGCTGTGCTCCGTGATCATGACCGCATCCGCAGTGTGCATGTTCGTGATCATGTTCCCCCTCATGGGTATGTGCATGAGTATGAGTCACGCCATCATGTGTATGTTCATGGCTGTGCTCATGATCGTGACCGCCGCATCCGCATCCACAATGACTATGTTCTTCATTCGTTACGTGCATTCGACTTGCCTCCTTTTTTGTCAAATCCTATATCAAAATTTGCATTCTGTTAATTTTTTGACATTATTATAATGTATTATACCCCCCAGGGGGATTTTTAGCAAGCTATTTTCAATAAATTCAACAAATAAATCTATAGAAAATGCACTAAAAAGGAGCCGCCTGTTTTTTCAGGCAGCCCCCATAATAGCTTCAATATTTTTTAGATTTCAGCTGCTTTCAACAGGTCCGGGATCTTGGACTCCCATCCAAGTGCCATGATATGTACACCCTGGCAGTATGGCTTACACTCTTTGATAATACGTGCAGCGATCTCAACGCCCGTGATACCTGCTTTGGTTTTCTCTTTGTCTGCCTTCAGTTCTTCGATCATCTCGTCCGGAACATGAATACCGGCAACATTGTTATTCATGAATTTTGCCATTCCAGCAGACTTCGGAATGATGATACCAACCTGTACCGGTTTTCCGAACTGTTTTGCTTTCTCCATGAATTTGATGAATTTCTCCGGCTCAAATACTGCCTGAGTCTGGAAGTAATCTGCACCTGCAGCAACTTTTCTTTCCATCTTTGCAAGCTGTGCATCAACAGAATCGCTGCACGGAGATACAACTGCTCCCTTGGAGAATTTTGGCGGCTCGCCAACCAGTTCATTTCCGCCCAGATCTTTGCCTGACTCCAGAAGCTTCACAGTATGAAGAAGGGATACAGAATCCAGGTCAAATACCGGCTTTGCCTGCGGATGATCACCCATCTTGGTATGATCGCCAGTCAGACAGAGAATGTTCTCAATGCCGAACATAGCAGCGCTCAGAAGATCAGACTCCAGAGCGATACGGTTTCTGTCACGACATGCAAGCTGGAAGATCGGATCCATGCCAGCATCTTTGAGAACTTTACACATTGCAAGAGATCCAAGACGCATAACAGAAGACTGATTATCTGTTACATTCACTGCATGAACACCTTTAAGATAGGTCTTTGCCTCTTCTACAAGCTCGTCTACATGGATTCCTTTTGGCGGTCCTACTTCTGCAGAAACTACAAATTCACCACGGTCGAATAATTCTTTCATTTTCATCGTATATTTGCTCCAATCCTTTTATTTTACATCATCGTCTGTTGCGAAGTTATGGATCTGTGTCGGACATTTCAGTACATCCAGCCGTCCGATCTCTTTCAGACGTCTGTAGATACGCTCCCATCCGCATTCCATATCACTGTCTACTTCACATTTACCATTCTTGGAACCACCACACTGACCATTTACAAGGCTCTTGGAACATGCCGTGATCGGACAGATCCCGCCTGTCAGGTTCAGATAGCACTCACCGCACTGGTCACATTTGTACTCCAGCGGTGTCACGCCCTGGAAACCAGGTACCGGGTATGTATCGCAGGCTGCGCAGACCATCTTGTTATCCAGATATTCCGCAACGGTCTGTACACCCACACCGCAGGAGAATACTAAAACCAGGTCTGCTTCCTGGATCTTGCTCATATGTTTCTTAAGACGTAATTCCATGTTTTCCGGGTTACAGATATAATCCGTTGTCATGATTCCTGTCACATTTCCTTCAGCGGCAAGTTCCTTCTGAAGTTCAACAGCTTCTTTTTCCGGAAAACGAACTTCTTTGCATCCATGACAGTTGATGATAAAAACTTTCTTTCCAGCTGTCAGGGAAGTGATCGTTTCTTTTGCTTTTAACTGGGTAATCAACATATTACTTCATCCCCCTTACTGCACCTTTTCCGGCTTTGATACTGTTGATGATCGGAATCTTGGAAGAACAGATATACTGACAGCATCTGCACTCTACGCAATCCATCACGTTCATGTCTTTCATTCCCTGCCAGTTCTCTTCTTTTGCATATTTAACAAAATACAGAGGAGAAAGTTCCATCGGACAGACATCTACGCAGCGGCCGCACTTGATACACGGCTGTTCTTTTGTCTCATCCGGTTCAATAGCAATAATACCATTGGACCCTTTCATCATCGGCACTTCCAGTGTATTCAGAGGGAATCCCATCATCGGTCCGCCCATCTTAACCAGAACATCATCATCCGTAAATCCACCACAATAGTCGATCAGATCTTTTACGCTGGTACCAATCTTGATAATAAAGTTGCCCGGGTTCTTGATTTTCTCGCCTGTTATAGTTGTAACACGCTCGATCAGCGGCATACCTTTCTGAATCGCATCGGAAATTGCTTTTACGGTACTGATATTATCTACGATAACACCAACATCTGCCGGGAGACCGCCGCTTGGAACCTTTCTTCCCATCACGCGCTTGATCAGAGTCTTCTCAGCGCCCTGCGGATACTTGGTTTTTGCAACAAATACTTCCATGTTGCCAATATTTGCAACTTTTTCCTGCATCAATTCAATGGCATCTGGCTTGTTATCCTCGATCACAATGATACCCTTCTCGGCACCTGTTGTCTTGAGGATTGCTTTCAGTCCAAAAATAATGTCATCCGCAAACTCAAGGAGAACCTTGTGGTCTGCTGTTAAATAAGGCTCACATTCACATCCGTTGAGAAGAATCGTATCAACTGGTTTGGCCGGTTTCAGTTTGACGCAGGTCGGGAAACCTGCACCACCCATACCAACGATTCCTGCTTCTTTGACAATCTCAATGATCTCATCTGGAGTCAGGCTGTCAAGATCACCATGCGGCTGAACGGATTCGTGCAGAGTATCTTTTCCATCCGATTCAATCACAACAGCCATTACTTCACTGCCTCTGGTACCATGCATACGCGGCTCTACTGCAACAACAGTTCCGCTTACGCTGGAATGTACCGGTGCACTGATAAATCCAGCAGCTTCACCGATCTTCTGACCAACTTTAACCTTATCTCCAACCTGAACGATCGGATTGGCCGGTGCTCCAAGATGCTGCGACATAGAGATCACAAGAGTCTTCGGTTCCGGGAATCTCTTCAGATCAATATGCTCACTGAATTCCTTATGCTCTGACGGATGGACGCCTCCATAGTATCCATTCAGTCTGTCTTCTCTGATGGACTTCACATACTCGTTGATTACCTTGAAGTTCACTTTAGAGAAGTCGCGCACCTGTACCGGCTGGTTGAGGAATTCTTCCAGACGGCCCTGAGCAGCCAGTCTCTGGTAGATCTTTTCCCATGCACAATCTTTGTTGGGATCCACTTCACATTTTCCATTCTTTGCGCCACCGCACTGTCCATTCACAAGGCTCTTGGAACAGTCGACGATCGGACAGACACCTCCGGTCACATTCAGATAGCACTGTGCACATGCGTCACAGCTCTTCTTAGTAAGTGCCATACCGTGATGTCCTCTGTAATTCAGAGTGTTGCTTGCAGCAATAACCGGCTTTCCAGCCAGATCTGCAACTGTCTGAATACCAAGGCCGCAGGAAATCACTACTACATTCTCTGTTCCTTCCGGAATCAGATCCTGTAATTTTCTTTCTGTATGCATCTTATTGCATAAGAAATCAACTTTTGCACTGCCTGTAACGGTCTTTCCCTGCTCGGCAGCGATTTTCAGAAATTCATCGCAATCCGGTTCATCAACAGTCTCAAATTCTTTGAAACATTTGTTGCAGGCAATCACAAAAAGATTGTCTTTGCCTTCCAGTACGGATGCGAGCTCTTCACTGCTTTTCAGCCTGTACTTCGTATAGTTTTCCAATTGCTCACCTTCCTTATAAAAATTTATGTTCTTATGAGCAGTCCTTTCTCTCTGCATAAAAAAGAACTGCAAAAGCCCAATAAATAAGCTTTCCACATACTGCCTAGTTAAATGTATCACAAAACAGATGTTTTATCCAGTTTTAATAGCAAATTTTGTAAAATATTTTTATGATTGCAACAGGATTTTTTATAATTTTACACTACATAGCACAAAAAATGCCGTAATCTCAACAATTACGGCACTTTTAATAATTCCTGTTTTCAGTTCTGAAATTCCTTAGAATTTACCAGCCTGTGCTGCTTCCTCAATGGAAACTGCAACTGCAACAGTCATACCAACCATCGGGTTGTTTCCTGCTCCGATCAGACCCATCATCTCAACGTGAGCCGGAACGGAAGAAGAACCTGCGAACTGTGCATCAGAATGCATACGGCCAAGAGTATCGGTCATTCCGTAGGAAGCCGGTCCTGCTGCCATGTTGTCCGGATGCAGAGTACGTCCGGTACCACCACCAGAAGCTACGGAGAAGTATTTCTTTCCTGCTTCCAGTCTTTCTTTCTTATATGTACCTGCTACCGGATGCTGGAAACGGGTCGGGTTGGTAGAGTTACCAGTGATGGATACGTCTACGTTCTCTTTCCACATGATTGCAACACCTTCCGGAACGCTGTTAGCGCCGTAGCAGTTAACTTTTGCACGAAGACCCTCAGAATAAGATTTACGGGAAACCTCTTTTACCTCGTTGGTGTACGGATCATACTCAGTCTCAACGAAAGTGAATCCGTTGATACGGGAAATGATCTGTGCTGCGTCTTTTCCAAGACCGTTCAGGATAACACGAAGCGGTTTCTGACGAACTTTGTTTGCTTTCTCAGCGATACCGATAGCACCCTCTGCTGCTGCGAAGGACTCGTGACCAGCCAGGAATGCGAAACACTCGGTTTCCTCCTCAAGAAGCATTTTTCCAAGGTTACCATGGCCAAGACCTACTTTACGGGTATCAGCAACGGAGCCCGGGATACAGAAAGCCTGAAGACCTTCACCGATTGCAGCAGCAGCCTCAGAAGCTTTACGACATCCTTTTTTGATTGCAATAGCTGCACCTACTGTGTAAGCCCAGCAAGCGTTCTCGAAACAGATCGGCTGGATGCCTTTGATCTGATCGTATACGTTCAGTCCAGCATCTTTGGTGATCTTCTCAGCCTCTTCGATAGAAGCGATGCCGTAGCTGTTCAGAACAGCGTTGATTTTATCAATACGTCTCTCATATGATTCAAATAATGCCATTTTTCGTTTACCTCCCAGAATTACTCTTTACGCGGGTCAATGATCTTAACTGCATCCGCTACACGGCCATACTGACCTTTTGCTTTCTCCCATGCAGTGTTCGGATCGTCGCCTTTTTTGATAAAGTCAGTCATTTTTCCAAGAGATACGAACTGGTATCCAATGATCTGATCATCAGCATCCAGAGCGATTCCAGTTACATAACCTTCTGCCATCTCAAGATAACGAGGTCCTTTTTTCAGAGTACCGTACATGGTACCAACCTGAGAACGAAGTCCTTTTCCAAGATCCTCAAGTCCTGCACCTACCGGAAGTCCATCCTCAGAGAATGCAGACTGAGAACGTCCGTAAACGATCTGAAGGAACAGCTCTCTCATAGCGGTGTTAATAGCATCACATACAAGGTCAGTGTTCAGTGCTTCCATAACAGTCAGACCCGGAAGGATCTCTGCTGCCATAGCTGCGGAGTGGGTCATACCGGAACAACCGATGGTCTCTACAAGTGCTTCCTGGATGATACCCTCTTTAACATTCAGAGACAGTTTGCAGGCACCCTGCTGCGGAGCACACCAGCCCACACCATGGGTAAATCCGGAAATATCTTTTACTTCTTTCGCCTGTACCCATTTTGCCTCCTCCGGGATCGGAGCAGCGCCATGATGTACGCCCTGAGCTACCGGACACATTTCTTCTACTTCACGTGAATAAATCATTTGTTTGAAACTCCTTTCAAATAATCCTGTAAGGGTCTTTGGACACAAGAATCCCATACGGATTTATTATTTCATAAAATCACGATTTCGTCCAGTAGATTTTCAGAATTTGTCGAAAAATTGTCAAAACGTATTTTTATACTCTTCTCTCATAGTCTCCGGCACCAGACTTCCGCCCGTCGCCCATACAATATGAGAAGCATGCTCCATCTTTTCATCCAGTCCCTGTTCCTTCAGATAAGCTTTCGCTGCCTCTGTAACAAACAGTTTCACGGGACCCTGGAATCCTGCGCATGCACTTGGCTCCAGAAATACCTCTTCCGTATCCAGAAGATCACGCATATATTCGTAAAGCATGGCATCATCCACGGTAAATTCTCCGCTGAGCAGAGGTGCCATCACACCACCTACGAATCCGGATGGACGCCCAACTGCCAGTCCGTCTGCTGCAGTCAGTCCGGTCAGCCCCATATCCTGTACGCTGATCTTGTTATGAAGTCCGGAGATCATACCAAGTGCCATACACGGAGCCTGTACCGGCTCTGCAAAGAAGCAGTGGACCGCATCGCCAAATACCTCTTTCAGGCCAAAGGTCACACCGCCCGGCGCACCTCCTACTCCACAGGGGATATATACAAACAACGGATGATCCTGATCCACTTTGATCTTCTGCTCTTCCAGCTGCTCTGCCAGACGTTTGGCAGCTACCGCATACCCAAGGAAAAGATCTTTGGAATTTTCATCATCTACAAAATAACTCTTCGGATCCTCATCAGACAGTTTCCGTCCGTTTTTCACAGCTTCGCTGTAATCAGACTCATATTCCATGACAGTCACACCATGAGACCGGAGCAGATCCTTCTTCCACTGCTTGGCATCTGCTGACATATGTACAATGACTGTAAATCCTACTGCCGCGCTCATAATACCGATGCTCATACCAAGATTGCCTGTTGAGCCAACCTGGATCTTATACTGACTGAAAAATTCCCTGCATTTTGGATCTGCCAGCTTCGCATAGGAATCGCCTTCTTTTAACAGCCCATGCTCCAGTGCCAGATCTTCCGTATGTTTCAACACTTCATAGATACCGCCTCTTGCTTTGACCGATCCTGCAATGGCCAGATGGCTGTCCATCTTAAGGAGCAGATCACCTTTCAGATTGCTTCCATACCGTTCATTGATCCGCGCCTTCATGCCTGGAATCGGCTTCAATAGGGATTCAATCAGACCGTGGCGCTCCCTGGTCTCCGGGAAACACCGCTCGATAAATGGTGCAAATCTCTTAAGTCTTGCTTCCGCATCATCAATATCTGCCATTCCAAGAGGTGATCTGGCAAGCCCTTCTGCCGTGATAACTTTGTCCGGATTGATCCAGACGATCTCTTTTGCTTCTTTTAGATCTGCCAATATAGGATGTTGTTCAATCAGTTTATTCTGTTCTGCCGCTTCCATAAATGAAACGCTCCTCTCTTGTGGTTATTCTGGATTTATTATAGCAAATCCGAAAAACCGTGGCTATGATGAATCATGACCGGCATTTTATTAAAAAAGACAGCCGTCTCCTGCACAGAAAACAGCTGTCCATTATTCATATTATTTCAGTTCATCCAGAACAGAGTGACCAATAGTTCCTTCCGGCATCTTCACACCGAAATCTTCTGTGATCGTAGCGCCAATCACTGCAAAGGTATCCTGCTCCGGCAGTGCTCCACTTCCTTCAAAAGCTTTGGAATAAGCCAGGAACGGCACTTTCTCACGGGTATGATCGGTTCCGGTGTAGGTCGGATCATTTCCATGGTCAGCAGTGATGATCAGAAGATCATCCTTGCGAAGGCTCTCAAGCAGCACACCCAGGTTCACATCGAATTTCTCGATCTCCTGTGCATAGCCTGATGGATTTCTTCTATGTCCCCACAGCGCATCAAAATCCACCAGATTTACAAAGCAAAGTCCATGGAAATCCTTCTTCGCCACATCGATGGTCTGCTCCATCCCATGGACAGAGCTCTTGGATTTATAAGCTTCCGTAATACCCTCGCCCACGAAAATATCATTGATCTTACCGATGGAGATCACATCCAGCCCTGCATCCTTCATAGCATTCAATGCAGTCGGTCCAAATGGCTTCAGTGCATAATCATGGCGGTTACTGGTTCTGACAAACTCGCCTTTTTTCTTACCTACATATGGTCTGGCAATGACACGGCCTACTTTCCACTCGTCTTTCATAGTCAGTTCTCTGGCAATCTCACAGCAGCGATACAACTCATCTAATCCGAAGGTCTCCTCATTACCGCAGATCTGCAGTACAGAATCAGCAGACGTGTAAACGATCATATGTCCAGTTGCAATTTCCTCTTCTGCCAGTTCATCCAGGATCTCTGTTCCGCTGGCGCTCTTGTTGCCGATCACCTTATGACCAGTACGTTCTTCCAGCTCTTTGATCAGTTCTGGCGGAAATCCGGTCTCTGTAAAGGTCTTAAACGGCTTCGTTACTTCCAGACCCATCATCTCCCAGTGTCCAGTCATGGTATCCTTGCCACGGCTGGTCTCCCGAAGCTTTCCATAATATCCGATTGGATGCTCGTTTGCCGGAACCTGCTTTAACGGAATAATATTTGCCATTCCCAGTTTCTGAAGGTTTGGAATCTTGAAGGTGTCTACAGACTCAGAGATGTGGCCTAATGTATTCACTCCAATATCACCAAAGTCAGCAGAGTCTGGCATAGCCCCAACTCCCAGGGAATCCATGACTACTACAAATACTCTCTTAAATCTTTCCATATTGTGTTCTCCTACTTCAAGTTGTTCGGTCCGAATCCAAGTGGGAGCAGTTCCTTCAACGTGAAGATCTCATACTGATCTTTACTGGTTGCCAGAATGATCTGAAATGTATCCGGATCACAGAACTCCATCATGACCTGACGACACACTCCGCAGGGAGCTGCATACTCTTTCAGCACCTTGTTCATGCCGCCAACCACACAGATTGCATCAAACTCCAGCACCCCTTCACTGACTGCCTTAAAAAATGCAGTTCTCTCAGCACAATTGCTGGGTGTATAACCAGCATTTTCAATATTGCAGCCGCCATATACATTTCCATTCTTCGCCAGTAGTGCCGCACCTACATGAAAATGAGAATATGGAGAATAAGAATGATCCATCATGCTGATTGCTTTTTCGATCAGTTCCTGAATCTGTGTTTCTTCCAGTTTCTTCATCGTCTTCCTCAACTTTCCTTCTTAGTATCCGGTAGCCTCTTCCTGTTTTACAATCTTTACGATACGGCTGGTTCCCAGACGGTCTGCGCCAAGGCTTAAGAATTTCTCTGCATCATCCAGAGAAGAGATACCTCCTGCCGCTTTCATCTTCACATTCGGTCCGATATTTTCGGAGAACAGCTTGATATCCTCAAAGGTTGCTCCTGCTTTTGAAAATCCGGTAGATGTCTTGATATAATCTGCGCCTGCTGCAGTCACAGCTTTGCACATTGCTTTCTTTTCCTCATCCGTCAGCAGACAGGTCTCGATGATGACTTTGAGAATCTTGGAACCGCATGCTTTTTTCAGAGTACGGATTTCTTCCTCAATAGCATCAAATTTACCGTCTTTTGCCCAGCCGATGTTGATAACCATATCGATCTCATCTGCACCATTCGCCAGTGCATCTTTGGTCTCAAACTCTTTCGTTGCGGTGGTCATATAGCCATTCGGAAAGCCGATGACCGTGCACACTGCCATTTGATCCTTCACATACTCTTTTACCTGTTTCACATATGCAGGTGGAATACATACAGAAGCAGTTCCGTATTTAACCGCATCATCGCAGATCTGTCTGATCTCTGCCCAGGTAGCAGTCTGTGTCAGCAGTGTATGATCCACGTGCTTTAAAATCTCTTTTACGTCCATTTTCATCGATCTCCTTTTTATCTGTAATATGAAAACTATGCCAGCTCCAGTGCAATCTCCATCATCTTGCCGAATCCCAGCTGACGGTCTTCTGCACACAGAGCCTCTCCGGTATAAATATGATCGGAAATAGTCAGCATACAGAGCGCTTTTTTCTTTGCTTTTGCTGCATTCATATAAAGAGCTGCCGCTTCCATCTCTACTGCCAGTACTCCCATACTGCGCCAACGGTCATTGACAGTCGGATCTGCATTGTAAAATACATCAGAGGACACGACATTTCCAACGACTACATTGATTCCCTGACGTTTTGCAGTCTCAATGGCTTTATTCATTAACTCATAATCTGCGATCGGTGCAAAGGTTCCTGGCAGTCCGTACTGATATGCGTAATTGGAATCCGTGCAGGCACCCATACCGATCACCACGTCCATCACTTTAATATGATCCTGCAAGGCTCCTGCCGAACCGATACGGATAATCTGGTCTACACCATAGAAATTAAATAACTCATAGGAATAGATTCCGATGGACGGCATACCCATACCGCCTCCCATGACGGAGATTTCTTTTCCTTTGTAGGTTCCGGTGTAACCGAACATATTTCTGACAGCTGTCACCTGTCTTGGATTCTCCAGGTAAGTCTCTGCAATGTATTTTGCGCGGAGCGGATCACCCGGCATCAGTACGGTTTTGGCAAAATCGTTTGCTTTTGCATTGTTGTGAGCTGTTGGAATATTCGACATATTTCATCCTCCTTCTATGTTTGAAATGGGTTCCCGGTCATGTCGGCTGACTGGGAAAAATTATTTGGATTTCACGAAAATCTTACCGTTGGCTGCCGGTGTATGGGCTTTTCCAACGAACAGTACCAGTGCGATGATGG
>ERZ773248.320-NODE-320-length-67743-cov-18.656837_pt1 | contig 67743 bp, 66 predicted proteins | sample MGYA00580518_ERZ773248 | MGnify/ENA primary metagenome ERZ773248 (study PRJEB29015, sample SAMEA2737762) | human gut metagenome | biome: human gut; feature: human-associated habitat; material: faeces | place: China | collected 2012 ...
CCGTCCCGTGGACGACGCCTCCGCCGCCAGCCCCGCCAGCAGCCCTACGTATTCCTCGTCCGGCAATTCCGACAGTTGCTTTAATGCCGCGGCAAAGGCACGCTCCCTCATTTCCTGCTCGGTACTGAGCCGTAAATTGCGCGCCGCTAAGATTGCAGCATGGGAGAGGCGTTCTTCCCGAAGGGCGGACTCCCTCTCGTTGCGCTCCAACAGGGCGGTGCTCTGAATATACGCCTGTTCTTGATAAGCGGAGAGACATTCCTTCGCTCTGGCCCTGGCTTGGGCCAAAATCTGATCTGCCTTAGTCTGTGCATCAGCGATAATTTGCGCTGTAATCGCTTGGATTCCGTTCATTTGCTCCCACCTTTCTCCCGCGTGCTGCTCCTTACAGGGCGTTCATCAGCAGCAATACAGAGGCCAGCAGGGACAGGATGGCGTAAAACTCCACGATACCGCATAGAATAATTCCTTTCGCCCAGTCGTCCGGCTTTTTGGCAACCACATTGATGGCGGCTGCGGCCACACGGCCCTGATAGAGCGCGGAGAGCCAGCCGCCGAGGGCCATGGGGACACAGGAAACAAAGATGGTCAGTCCGTCCGTCACAGAGAGGTCGGTAATGCCGCCGGAAAAAGCGCCCATGGTAAACAGCGCAAAGAACCATATAACCAAACCATACAGGCCCTGAGTGCCGGGCAGAACTTGAAGAATCAGGCATTTGGAAAAGTGCTCAGGGGTTTCGCTTAAAACGCCGGTAGCCGCCTCGCCGACCATTCCAGTACCTCTGGCAGAGCCTACACAGCAAAGTCCTACCGCAAGAGCGGCACCCAGAAACGCCAGGCCAATACCGCCAAACTGCGCAATAAAGTCAGCCATATCAATCTTCCTCCTTGATATCTACATATTTTGTGTTGATGAGCAGCGGCCGGAAGGGCTTGCCGCCTTCTTTGTAGAACCGTCCAAAGAACTCCAGACATTGGAGCCGCAGATCGTGGACATAGCAGCCCAGCAGATTCAACATGAAGTTCAGCGCGTTTCCTACCAGGGAGATGATAACGAAGCCTGCCACCGAGCCGGTTACCTCACCCAGGGTATTAAACACCTGCGCGATGACGCTGCCAGCCAGCATTAGCGCCATAAGGCGCGCGTAAGACAGGATATCACTGAAAAAGCCGGTGGCTCCATTGTATACCGTCCCAATCAAAGCAGTGAGCTTCCCGAAGCCTTTTGCATTCCGGGTTCCCCCGTAGAGCAGCATGAGAAGCCCAATCAAAAGGACAATGGGATATCCGCCCAAATTTCCGATGCCCACCACCGCCAGGGCTACCCCTGCCAAAATAATCCACCAAGTTCCTTCGTCCCACAGCGCATCAGCCCAGGTGCCCGCTTGTACCTTCCGCACAACACTGATGGCCATACCGGTCAGTACCTGCAGCAGCCCCAAGGCCAGAGAACCAATCAGGATAGCCAGCGTATCCGTAAGGGGAGTAAAGAGCGCGGGCAGAGCGGTAAAGGTTGTGTCCGGGCGGATCAGCTTCGCCAGACGGGGGAGAAAGTCACCCAAGAAGCTTCCGGTAAGCGCTCCCATCACAAACGTACTGATCCCGCACAGGATCAAAAGCCCGGCCATATGCTCCATCGTTCCGCTCGGCCGCAGCTTCCTGCGCATAAAAATGCCACCGGCGAGCATGAGAAGCCCGTAAGCCATATCGGCCATCATCATTCCAAAAAAGAAGATGAAAAAGGGAGCCATAAGCGGGTTGGGATCCACCCCGTCATAGGCGGGATAGACATACATGTCGGTGACCATATTGAGAGGGCGGGTGAGCCGGTTGTTTTTGAGCTTGACAGGCACCTGAGGGTATTCGTCCGGCTCCGGATCAGTGGCCTCCCAGGCGGCGGAGTACTGCGAGAGCAGATGCTCTACGTCGGAAAGCTGTTCCGCCGGAACCCAACCCTCCAGAAAAAACGTGGATGTAGAGGAGAGCAGTTTCTCTTTCGCCTCCATACGTTGGATATCCTGGGTCATGCGGTCTATGCAGATCTGAAGCGCTGTCTGGTGGCCGGCCTCCTGTGCCAGTCGAGCCCGGCATGCCTCTAGTTCCTGTGAAAGTATCCTCTGCCGATCCTCAATCTGATCGATGTTTGACCGGGCGGTCCCCTTCCAACCTCGAAAGCTTGTGGCGGTAAAGCCAAAGCTTTTTAAGGCATCCCGCGCGGCATCCCCTGCTTTTCGGTGACAGAGTACCAGTACATATTGCAGCTCTCCGGCCCGGCCCGCCCATTGTACCTGGCAGAGCTCGCTCGTCTCGGCCAGGGCGGCCTCCACCGCCTGATGACTTGCCAGGCCGGAGAGCGTCCCGAACAGCACTAATACATGTTTCGTAGAAACGGTATCCAGGGGAACGTCCAGCCCCAGCCAGGGCGTCAGGGCCTCTCTCTGCCCAATAAGCTTGTTCTGTTCAGCACAGATACTGTCGCGCTTTTTTTCAAGCGCGGCAACGCGTTCGACCGTTTCCTCCGCCTCCAGAACTATCTGTCGGTCAAACAGTTCCCGCTCCGTAATTCGGGGCCGGGAGGGGAAGCGACCTTTTTTATTTGTAGGGGAACAGCGCTTCAGCCGCTCCAGCGTGGTGCGAAACTCGTCCATCCTGAGCTGTGCATTTGCCAGCGCCCCGTCGCTCTTTGCGGTAAAACCCTGCCAGCCTGGATCTGAACTTGGCTGTGTTGGCGCACGAAGTTCGACGCAGCCAAGATGCTGGAGTTTCCGAAGGAGTTCCTCACAGTCGGATGCCATGCCGAAGATACGCAGCCGTTTCATTTTGACAATAGACATGAGTCTCCCACAACCCTTCTGACAATAAGTGCGGCCGCGTCTGCAAGCCGTTCTTCCGCCTGCCTCCGCAGGTCGTCACAGGCGCGCCGCGCCTCCGTCATAATCGCGTCTGCACGAAGCTGCGCAGCTTGTTCCGCTTGTGTATCCCGTTCCCGCCTCTGCGCCTCCGCCTCACGGAGCGCCTGCTCCAGTGCGGCCTGCCCCTGCCGCTCCGCATCAGAGAGCAGTTTCTTTGCCTGCTCCACAGCCAGAGCTTGGTATTCTTTCGCCTTGTGTTCAGCCTCCTCGATTTGCTGAACCGCATTTTTCGTCATCATTTCCTCACCGCCTTCCTGCATCTGCATTCCGCACACCCGGCAGTTCTCGAGATATCAGTTGCAGCCTGCCGGGCAGCTCCGAATGGGGCTGCCTGACAGGCTGCAAACTTTGGCACGTATCCTACCCGGGCAGCATAGTTCCGGTATCCAGATATCTCGTGTGCCAGGAGAGCGCCTGCTGGAGATTATGGGGAGTATGGCCCCCATATTTTGCGGCGTCCTTTAAGTATTCGCGCAGAAGCGGACGATATTGAGGGTGCGCACAGCGTTCCACGATCAGTTCCGCCCTTTGCCGCGGCGATTTCCAGCGCAGATCCGCCAGTCCCTGCTCCGTGACAATTACCTGCACATCGTGTTCCGTGTGGTCGATGTGGGAACACATGGGGACGATACAACTGATCGCCCCCTCTTTCGCCACCGAGGCTGTGGCAAAGATGGTCAGTCCCGCATTGCGTGCAAAGTCTCCGCTGCCGCCAATGCCGTTCATCATCTTATTTCCCATGATGTGAGTGGAGTTGACGTTGCCGTACAGATCACATTCAATGGGGGTATTCATGGAGATCAGCCCCAGGCGCCGGACCAGCTCCGGATTGTTGGCAATCTCCTGGGGGCGGATTACCAGCCGCTCCCGGAAGAAATCAATGTTTTCATAAAACAGTTCCAGCTTTTTCTGGGAGAGAGAAACCGCCGTAGTGGAGGCCCCTGCCATCTTTCCCTCCCAGATCAGCTCCAGCGCAGAGTCCTGTACGACTTCGGTATACATGCGCAGGCCGGTAAAGCCGCTGCTTCCCAGACCGGCCAGTACAGCATTGGCCACGCTGCCCACGCCCGATTGGATGGGGGACAACGAGGCCGGCTGCCGGCCGGCTGCCACCTCCTCCTTCAGGAAAGAGATGATGTGCGCCCCGATAGCCGCACTGACCTCGTCCGGCTCTTTAAACACAGGGTAGCCGCCCGGATCATTGGTCACAACGATGGCGGCAATCTTGCGGAAGTCACACGGAATTGCAGCGGTTCCGATGCGCTGTGTGGCATCCGTAAGCGGGATCGGCTCATGTCCTACTCGGTAGATGTCATGCATGCCGTACAGCTCCAAGGGAAGAGCCTCATTGACCTCCAGAATAATCTGATCCGCCTGGTACAAGAAGCAGTCGGAAGCGCCCACTGCCGCAGACGGGATCACGCCATCCTCCGTGACAGCGGCACACTCCACCAAGGCAAAGTCAATATGCAGACCGCCTCGGTTAATAAACTCCGGCATATGGCTTAAATGCATATCGGAGTAGCCCACTTCGCCCGCATTGATGGCGTTGCGCATGGACTTGTTGCTCTGATAGGGATACCGCATGGACAGCAGACCCGCTCTGGTCAGCTCACCATCTAGGGCATCCCCTACTGAGGCTCCGGTCAGAATGGTCAAGTGGTCGGCCTTTTTCTGACGGGCCAGCTCGTGGGGCACCGCCTTGGGCTCGCCTACCAGGGTGAAGCCGGAGCAGCCAATCACACTTCCAGACTGGATCAGTGCCGCGGCCTCTTCCACGCTCTTGATCTTATCGCGCAGGGATGCAGCAATACGTTCCATATTTCACGCCTCCATACATTACGCCTTTCGGCTGGCCAGCGCATCCAGGCGGCGATTGCGGAAATAGAGGCAGATGTCGATGGAAACCATGACGATGTTGAGGATGTAGAAATAGAATACATAGGTCAGGTTCTGGGTGACAATCTTGCCAATGATGGCGCTGACGTAGCCTGTCCAGATGAACACCTCAAAGAACAGGCTTTTCCCCTTGGCGGTGCGGGACTTTGCGGACTTATAGACAGACAGCGGCCAGGACAGGCCGAAGCAAATGACCATGATGAGCTCAAAAATCTCTCCCATTTGAATCACCAACGCCGGAAGCCGCCCAAAGGCGCTCCTGGCATCCTTTCTGATAGATTTGAGAGGGGGTTCTCTTCCTCAGGGGCGGCGCCGGACGGTCACTCGATGGACAGCAGCACGGCGCCGGACTTGACCTTGTCGCCGACGGAGACCAGTACGTCCTTGACAACTCCATCCTTTGGGCAGGGGATGGGCTGCTCCATTTTCATGGCCTCCATAGTGCCCAGGTTATCGCGGGCCTTTACGGTGTCGCCGGGCTTGACGTTGATGGCGACGATGGTGCCGGGGATGCGTGCTTTGATTTCCATAAAAAGTTCCTCCCTTAATCAAATATCACTGTGAATCGTTTTTACACCATGCCTATGGTGGTGACGAAGATACCGGCGGCGATGGCGGAGGTGATGACGCCGGAGATATTGGCACCCATGGCCACCGGCAGGATGACGGCGAAGGGATTTTCATCCTGGGCGGCGTGCTGGGCCAGCTTGGCGGTGGTGGGCACGCAGGAAACGCCGGCGATACCGATGGTGGGGTTAAAGTCCTCGCGCTTGGCTTTGTGCACCAAATACATGAGCCAGCCGCCCAGCAGGCCGCCCACCGCGGAGATAGCCAGGGCAAGAATCCCGATGACCAGAATAATGATCACAGTGGGATTCAGAATGGTGGAGGCCTCGCACAGCACCCCCAGGATCAGGCCCAGGAAGAAGGTGCCGAAATAGGAGAGGCCCTCCTCGAGCAGCTCCGTGTACTTGTTGATTTTGGCCTCCTTTACGGCCATGCCGATGAAGAAGGACAGCAGCAGGGGAGCGGCTACGGGCAGCAGCAGGCAGAGGACGGTACAGGTGATGATGATAAACAGGAATTTGGACTTTTGAGAGACCTCGGGAACCTCAACATACATGTCAATGCCGCGGTACTTTTTGGGCACCATCAGCTTGATGATGTAGGGATATCCGCCGTAAGTCAGGCTTAAGTACAGATATGCAATGATGGAGATGGGCACAAACAGCTCAGGAGCCATCATCAAAGAGGAAAAGAGTACCATGGGGCCATCCGCACCGCCGATCGTAGCCATAGCGGCAGACTGCTCCGGCGTCAGCCCAAAGGCCAGTACGCCCGCCGCCAGCGCGGCAAAGGTTCCCATTTCAGCGAAAATGGCGATAATCATGGAGCTCCAGGGCTTTGCCAGCAAAAAGCTGATCTCACTCCGTGCTCCGATGCCCATGAAGACCAGACAGGCAATCAGGCCGTTGGAAAAGGTCAGATTATAGATTGGCTGGAGAAAATTGACCTGCATGGCATCCACAATGGCCGAAGCATCGGAGACAAGCGGGTCCAGCAGCAGATTGCCGACGGTTCCGGAAGTAAGGAACATCATGCCGCAGTTCACCGCCATCATGCCGATTCCCATCGGCACCATGATCAGCGGCTCCAGAGTCCGCTTGAACCCCAGGCAGGCCAAAACAAAGCCGAATACAATGAGGACAATACGGGCCACCGCGATTACGGGTTCCACCGCAAAGAAGGTTCCGATGCCGGGAAACAGCTGCATAAAGAACTCCATGTTACGGCTCCCCCTCTCCGTCGTCCGTCTGGCCCGGGCGGCTGGTCAGCTTGCTGATACCCACGATGATGGCCACCACCAGCAGGGAAATCACCGCCGTCAGACCGTAGGTCATGGCTGTGTATGGAATAATACCCATATCTCGTTTCAACTCCTTACAGCGGCATATTCCCCCGGGGATGGGGCTGCCGCTCCTTATTGATCAGCAGCTCCAGCGCCTCCAGCAGCCGCGCCCTGGTCTCCGAGGGGCGGATGACCAGATCCACGAAGCCGCGGGAGGCCGCCATATATGGCGTGGCAAACTGCTCGGAATAGAGCTGAATCTTTTCCCGGCGGGCCGCTTTCGGATCCTCCGCCGCCTGGATCTCTTTACGGAAGACCACGTTGGCCGCGCCGGCCGCGCCCATGACCGCAATCTCCGCGGTGGGCCAGGCGTATACAAAATCCGCGCCCAAATCCTTGGAGCACATGGCCAGATAGGAGCCGCCATAGGCCTTGCGCAGCACCACGGTCAGCTTGGGCACCTCCGCCACCGAGTAGACATAGAGCAGCTTGGCTCCGTGGCGGATGATGCCGGCGTGCTCCTGGTCGGCGCCGGGCAGGAAGCCCGGTACATCCACCAGGTTGATCAGTGGAATTCCGAAGGCATCGCAGAGCTGGATGAAGCGGGCGGCCTTGTCCGAAGCGTTGATGTCCAGGCTTCCGCCCATAGAGAAGGGCTGATTGGCAATTACGCCCACGCTGTGCCCGCCCAGGCGGCCGAAGCAGGTGATAATGTTGTCGGCATAATAGGGCTGCAACTCCATTACGCTATCTTCATCTAAAAGGATGCGGACAACATCGTGCATGTCATAGGGCAGGGAGGAGTCGTCGGGAATCACCGTGTCCAGCAGAGGCTGTAATTCCTCATGCTCGGTAAAATCCATTAGGGGGGGCCGAGCCCCTGCCTTGGAGGGGAGATAGCTGAGCAGGCATCGGACCGCTCCCAGGGCCTCCTCTTCGCTGCGCGCGGAAAGGTGCGCCACTCCTGACATAGTGGTATGGGTATCCGCTCCGCCCAGATCCTCCGCAGAGATCTCCTCGCCCGTGGTGGCCGCTACCACCGCGGGACCGGTGATAAACATCTGACTCTCCTTTTCCACCATGACAATCAGGTCCGTCAGGGCGGGGGAGTAGACCGCGCCGCCCGCGCAGGGACCCATGATGACGGAGATCTGCGGGATACGTCCGGAAGAGCAGGCGTTGCGGTAGAAAATCTGCCCATAGCCGGACAGGGCGTCCACCGCCTCCTGAATGCGGGCGCCGCCGGAGTCGCACAGGCCCACCACGGGGCAGCCCGCCTCCAGAGCCATGTCCATGATTTTGCAGATCTTGGCCGCGTGCATCTCGCCCAGAGACCCGCCCTGGGCGGTAAAGTCCTGAGCGTATACAAAAACCGTGCGCCCGTCGATCTTGCCGTAACCGGTAACCACGCCGTCGGCCGGGATGTCCTTATCCCCCATACCGAAGGAGGTACAGCGGTGGCGCACAAAGCGGTCCACCTCTGTAAAAGTGCCGGTATCCATCAGCAATTCAATCCGTTCACGGGCCGTCCGCTTCCCCAGCGCGTGCTGCTTCTCCACCGCTTTAGGGCCGCCGCACCGCAGCACACGGGCCGAATGCGCGTCAAGCTGAGCCAGCTTTTCCGCCGTAGTCATTGTCCTCACTTCCTTTCACACAATTCCAGCAGGACACCGTGGGTAGCCTTGGGGTGGAGGAAGGCGATCCGGGCCCCGCCGGCGCCGTACCGCGGCGTCTGGTCAATGAGCCGGACGCCCTTTTCCTTCAACTCCGCCAGGGCGGCGTCAATGTCGTCCACCCGGATGGCGATGTGCTGAATGCCCTCGCCGTTCTTCTCAATGAAGCGGGCGATGGGGCCCTCCGGGGAGGTACTCTCCAGCAGCTCCAGCTCACTGTCGCCGCAGGGCAGGAACGCAACAGTCACCTGCTGCTCCTGGACAACTTCCGTGCCCTTGCTGTGCAGGCCCAGCGTCTCCTCATACCACTTCACCGAAGCCGCCAGATCCTTGACCGCGATACCGACATGATCAACTCTTGTGCAATTCATAACCGGGACCTCCTCCACTGATTTGTGTTACAAATTTTTCCGCCCAACGATAGGGACTCTCTGTCCTGGACTGGAACCGCTCCAGGCTCTGAGCGAACATGGGGCTGTCCAGCAGGGGACGCAGCAGGCGCTGCTCGATGCCCTCCCGCACCAGGGTCAGAAGCTCGCTGCGCAGGCGCAAGGCGCGGCGGCGGGCCAGCTCTCCGTTCCCGTCCAGGAGGAGGTACTGGCGCTCCAGCTCCTCGCAGAGCTCCGTCACACCCGTGCCCTGAGAGGCCGAGACCAGGAGCACTGGCAGCGGGCGCTTCTCATCCTCTCCCAGCTCCAGCATGGCCCGCAGCTCATTGGCCGTTCGATCCGCGCCGGGCCGATCCGCCTTGTTGACCGCGAACAGGTCGCCGATCTCCAGAATACCGGCCTTAATGGCCTGCACATCGTCCCCCAATCCGGGGACATTCAGCACCAGCACCAGGTCGGCGATCTCCATGACCGCCACCTCGGACTGCCCTACACCTACGGTTTCCAGCAAAATCAGGTCATAGCCGCAGGCGTCCAGTGCGTGGACCGCTCCCGCCGTGGCGGGCGACAGGCCGCCCAGCTGTCCCCGTGTGCCCATGGAGCGGATGAACACCCCGGTATCCAGGGTCAAATCCCCCATCCGCACCCGGTCGCCCAGGATGGCGCCGCCGGTAAAGGGACTCGTGGGATCCACCGCGATGATGCCAACGCGCAGGCCCTTGGCCCGCCAGCACTTGGTCAAGGCGTTGGTCAGCGTGCTCTTGCCCGCCCCTGGGGGACCGGTGATGCCAAAGATGCGGGCCCGCCCGGTGTGGGGCCAGAGTTGGGTGAGGACGGAGCGCGCCGTTTCCCCACCCTGTTCGATGAGGCTGATCAGGCGGGCCACCGCGCGTTTATCACCCGTCCGGCCCCGCTCCAGCAGTGCTGCAAAGTCATCCGTCATCCCTGGCACCACAGTGATCCTGCAGGAACTTCACCGTCTCCGCAGTGGGTGTGCCAGGCGTAAAGACCTCGGACACACCGGCCTTTTTCAGCTCTGGAATATCATCTTCCGGGATGACGCCGCCGCCGAACACCAAAATACCGTCAGCCTCCTGCTCTTTCAGCAGCTCGATCACCCGTGGGAACAGATAGTTGTGGGCCCCGGAGAGCAGGGAGAGTCCTACCGCGTCCACATCCTCGGACACAGCCGCCTCCACAATTTGCTCCGGTGTCTGGCGCAGGCCGGTGTAAATCACCTCAAAGCCGGCGTCACGCAGCGCCCGGGCCACTACCTTGGCTCCGCGGTCATGGCCGTCCAGGCCGGGCTTGGCAATCAGAACCCGGATCTTCTTTTCACTCATCTCAAAGCACCTCCATCGGACGGTATTCGCCGAACACCTTGCGCAACTCGCCGCAGATTTCTCCTTCGGTGCAGTACACCCTGGCGCAGTCCAGAATATAGGGCATCAGGTTGTCGCTGCCCTCCGCCGCCGTGCGCAGGGCGTCCAGCCGCTGGCGCACCAGTACGTTGTCCCGGGCTGCCTTCATCTCCTGCAGCTTCTTGATCTGGTTGGCCGCCACCGAGGCGTCAATGTGCAGCAGCCCCTTGGCCGGCGGCTCCTCGATGGTGAACTTATTGACGCCCACCACGATCTGCTCGCCGCTCTCCACCTGGCGCTGATACTGGTAAGAGCTCTCCGCGATCTCTCGCTGGATGTAGCCCTGCTCAATGGCCTTGACCGCTCCGCCCATGGCGTCGATCTTTTCGATGTACGCCTCGGCTGCGGCCTGGAGCTCGTCGGTCATGCGCTCCACATAGTAGCTGCCGCCCATGGGATCAATGCTGTCAGCCACACCGCTTTCATAGGCAACAATCTGCTGGGTGCGCAGGGCGATCCGCACGGAGTCCTCCGTCGGGAGGGCCAGCGCCTCATCGCGGCTGTTGGTGTGCAGGGACTGGGTGCCCCCCAGCACAGCCGCCAATGTCTGGATGGCCACGCGCACAATGTTGTTGTCCGGCTGCTGTGCCGTAAGCGTGGAGCCGCCGGTCTGTGTGTGGAAGCGCAGCATCATGGAGCGGTCCTTTTTGGCATGGAAGCGCTCCTTCATGATTTTGGCCCACAGCCGGCGGGCCGCCCGGTATTTCGCGACCTCTTCCAGCAGATTGTTGTGTGCATTGAAGAAGAAGGAGAGCCGGCCGGCAAATTCGTCGATGTCCATCCCGGCCTCCAGCGCGGCCTCCACATAGGCGATGCCGTCGGCCAGGGTAAAGGCGATCTCCTGCGCCGCTGTGGAGCCGGCCTCCCGGATGTGGTAGCCGGAGATGGAAATGGTGTTCCACTTCGGCACGTTCTGGGAGCAGAATTCAAAGGTGTTCGTGATCAAACGCATGGAGGGCGCCGGTGGGAAAATGTATGTACCTCTGGCTGCGTACTCCTTGAGGATATCATTCTGGATAGTACCCTTGAGGGCGGAGGCCGGCACTCCCTGTTTCTCGGCGGCTGCAATATAGAAGGCCAGCAGAACTGCCGCGGGGGCGTTGATGGTCATGGAGGAGCTTACCTTGTCCAGGGGAATCCCCTGGAACAGCACCTCCATATCCGCCAGGGAGTCGATGGCCACTCCTACCTTACCCACCTCGCCATGGGCCATGGGGTCGTCCGAGTCATAGCCGATCTGCGTCGGGAGATCAAAGGCGATGGACAGGCCCGTCTGCCCCTGCTCCAACAGATAGCGGTACCGCTTGTTGGACTCCTCCGCTGTGGCAAAGCCGGCATACTGCCGCATCGTCCAGAAGCGCCCGCGGTACATGGTGGGCTGGATTCCGCGGGTAAAAGGATACTGCCCGGGGTAGCCAAGCCGCTCCTCATAGCCGCCTGCCGCATCCTCCGGCGTGTAAAGCCGTTCTACCGGGATGCCGCTGGTGGTTTCAAAGACGGTTCGTCTCTCCGGGCCCTTCGTCAGTGCTTTTGCGACGGTTTCTGCTTCCCACTGTTCTTTTCCACTCATTGCATACAACTCCTTCTGCTCTTCATTTTGCCCCTGTATTCCCACAAGCAAATTCCTTCAAACCCGGCTGTCCGTTTGTGTACGGAGTAGATATGCCCTTTTACATAAATAAAAAGGTGGGGCATAAAGCTGACTTTATGCCCCACCTGGTGCTAAAATAAAGAAGCTTTCCAAGCTCCCAGATAATTCCGCAATCTTGGGCGGAAAAGAAAGATGTATTTCCCTGCTGTAATGCCTGACAACCCGGCTGTTTCTTTTGTTTTACCGGAGCTTCAAGATTGTGACCAGGCAGCCTTAACTATGAATAGTTAAGGTGGCTTTGCGTTCATTCTTCCCCCTATTTTGACCGGTGCAAAATCTCAACCTTTATAACCAAAATTTTTGCTTCATTACTTTTTTTGTTTGTAGAATATGCAGCATAGCTTTAACGGTCACGATTTCTCGCATTTAACTGCGTACCCAGCGCAAAAAGGTCTTGTGACAAATTCCCAACTGCCTGGCGGCCTCCCGCGCGGATAGAGTTCCTGACTGCCAGGACTGCTTTATTTGTTCAAATTTTTCCGGCCGCGTCTTGGGGGGTACGCCAAACCGTACCCCCCTCTCCTTCGCTGCCGCTATCCCCTCGGCCTGTCGTTGCTTAATAAATTCACGTTCCGTCTGAGCTACATAAGAGAGCAGTTGAAGCACAATGTCTGCAATCAGTGTACCAGTTAGATCTCGTGTGCTGCGGGTATCCAGCAGCGGCATGTCCAGTACGACAATAAAGACCTGCTTTTCCTTGGTCAGGAGACGCCACTGGTACAGAATTTCGTTGTAGTTTCGTCCCAGACGGTCAATGCTCTTTACCACAAATACATCGCCAGCCTGAAGCCGGAGCAGCAGCCTTTGATAGTTGGGGCGGTCGAAGTCCTTTCCGGACTGTCTGTCGCAGTAGATATCCCTGTCCTTGATGCCAAAGGCCCGCAGCGCAATAAGCTGGCGTTCTTCATTTTGATGTTTGGAGGATACGCGCGCGTAACCATATATTTTTCCTGATTGCATAGAGGACCTCCATCTTAAGTGATACTTTTTATTATAGGAGGCGCAGGCTTTGCAAAACAGTGGAAATACTTTCAACTAAATTTCGAACGGCCCTACCCAGTCTGAACAAATAATCGTCATTCTTCAGACTGGGGTGTTTTGCTATGCACAAGCATAACAAAATTGGCCATGCGCCTCTTACAGCGGCACGGCCATGGGATGACAGCGCGTGGACCGGCGCCGTTTTTTGCGCCGGTCCACGGACTGTTTATGACATGCAAACCATTGTTATTCTGGAGTTATGGGCTTCATCTAAACCAGATACAGAGGCTTTGGTCGGATGAAATAGAGGTGAAAAAGACGATTCTGTTTGCGGAACCCTGGCATCTGCTGAGTGTACTTAGATGAGGAGGGGGGGATTACCGGCAGGCAGGGCGGCAGATCCCCGCGGTACGGTTGCGGACTATCTCAGCAAGGGTTGGAGTGAGATAGAATCAGGGACCAAAAAATAAGAAACTAGGCAGTCAAAGCTGCCCCGGAGTTTCTTTCTTCAAATTACTCCACATGAATTGGCATACTTCCCAATCGTCGTTACAGCCGAGGAGCAGCTTGCCTAGCGACTCTGTTGGACTGCGAAATCATAGAACATGTTCCGAAGCAAAAAAGACAGCGGTGCCCCTCTTGAATATCGTGTAACATCTCGCTCAGCAGCACAAGGGGTTCCGTGCCATGCAGAGCAGGAGGAGTGTGAAGCGCACATCCCACAGATGGAAACAGAACTGGAAGATCAGGAGGAAAACATTCAGGGAGTGGATCAGCTCTTGCAGGTCGTGGATCGTTACCTGAATATTCAAGAGTTGACGCCGGAAATTCTCCATGAGTTCGTGGAGCGCATCCTGGTGCATGAGCGTTCCGAAGGGCGGAAGAAAAAAGGATTGGGTCCATTTCTATTTTAACTGCATCGGCAACCTGGAGTAAAAATGCAGAGGGAGCACCTCAAGATACTCCCTCTGCTGAAAGATAAGAAAACATCTTTTCTTAAAGCCTGGGTTTTGCGGCGGGCGGATTATGCTATCGGCGGTAGGTGCGGGTGATGTGGGCCAGGCGGCCGGACACACTGGGGTTGAGGGCCTCCTGCCGTACCCGCCAGCTCCAGTTCCGGGGGCCGGCTGTGCCCGGGGTGTTGACCCGGGCGTCGCCACCCAGGCCCAGCAGATCCTGCATGGGGGCGATGGCCAGACGACAGGGGGACATCCACGCCCCGCACACCGCGCCCCAGCCGAAGCCCTCGTCCTCCCGCAGGCGCAGGTAGTCGAAGGCATAGTCCCGCTCGGCGGGGGCGGCCTGCTCAAAGAGCCACTGGACAAAGGTGGGGGTGTCGTGGGTGCCGGTGTAGATCACCGCGTCCCGGGGGCAGTTGTGGGGGAGGTAAGCGCTCTCGCCCGCAGGATCAAAGGCGTAGACCAGCACCTTCATGCCAGGCAGGCCGCTGTCCGCGATGAAGCGGAGGGCGTCGGCGTCCAGATCCCCCAGATCCTCGGCGATCAGGGCCAGGCCGGGGACGGAGCGCAGGGCCTCCACCAGCTCCATGCCGGGGCCGGGCTCCCAGTGGCCGCCCCGGGCGTCGGACGCCCCGTCGGGGATGCACCAGTAGGTGTGGAAGGCCCGGAAGTGGTCGATGCGCACCACGTCGTACAGCCGGGCCAGGTGGGCGGCCCGGTGCCGCCACCAGGCGAAGCCGGTCTGCCGGTGATAGTCCCAGCCGTACAGGGGATTGCCCCAGTGCTGCCCCTTGTCGGAGAAGGCGTCGGGTGGAACTCCTGCCACACCGGAAGGAGTCATGTCCTCCTTGAGCTGGAACAGCTCTGGGCGGCTCCACACCTCCGCGCTGTCAGGGGAGACGTAGATGGGCAGATCGCCGATGATGGAGATCCCCTTGCCATTGGCGTAGGCTTTTACGGCGGTCCACTGGCGGAAGAACAGGAGCTGGAGGAAGGCGTGGAAGGCGCACTCGTCCGCCAGCTCGGCCCGATAACGGGCCAGGGCCGACGGATGGCGCAGGCGGATCTCGTCGGGCCAGTCCTTCAGCTCCTTGCCGCCAAAGCGCTCACGCAGGGCGAGGAACAGGGCGTAGTCAGGCAGCCAGTCTGCCTCCTCCACCATAAATTCCGCCAGTGGCTGGGCGTAGCACACCCTGCCGCGTTCCCATGCCCGCCGCAGCAGGGGGATGCGGGTCTGGTGCAGCCAGGCATAGTCCACCCGGTCGGGGTCGGCCCGCCGGGCGGCGTCCAGTTCCTTCTGAGTGAGCAGGCCCTCCCGGGTCAGCTCCTCCAGATCCAGGAAAAAGGGGTTGCCCGCGAAAGAGGATGGGGACATGTAGGGGGAATCACCGCCGCCGGGAGGAACCAGGGGGAGAATCTGCCAGAACTTCTGCCCGGCCTGGGCCAGAAAGTCGATGAAGCTCCGGGCGGGAGCGCCGAGGGTGCCGATGCCGTAGGGCCCCGGCAGGGAAAAGACGGGAAGCAGGATACCGCTTGCGCGCGCTTGCATACCAAAACCTCCAATGTGGAACGGACTGTAGTATGCTCCATTATAATCCACCAGCGCGGCCGCCGCAACCCCTGCCTGGCGGAGCTGTCAGGCTGTCGAAAACCCTCCTGCCAAAGGCTTCGGAGGGAAGGATAGTGTGAAAGGGAACCGCCAGGGTTCCCTTTCGGGTTGAATCAAACGACTTTTTGGTTCAGGCTGCGCCCTCGATCGTGTCTCGGATGGCGTCAAACACCGCGTCCTGGTCCTCGCACATAACCAGCAGGATGGTGCCGTCCTCCAGAGTCTCCAGACGGGCGTTGCCGGCGATTTCATACTGATCCGCCAGATACTGCTCAAAGCTCTGCTTCTGCCGGTCGATGAAGGCGTTGAGACCCTCCAGTACGGCGTCCGACTTCCCAGCGGCGGGGTAGATGGCGGCGATGCCGTAGGCCTTGATATTCATGGGGGAGACCGACAGGGCGAAGGCGCTCATGTCGGCGGCGGTGACCCCCAGCAGCTCAAAGATCACGTCGGCCATGTCGTCCCCGGCGTCGGTGAGAATACCAATGGCTTCGTTCATCTCGGCGTCCCGGGCGCTCTCAATGGCGGTCTGGTAGAGCTGGGTGCGCTCCTCGGCGGTGAGGGCGCTCGGCTGGCTGGACGTACCGCACCCGGCCAGCAGGGCCAGGAGCAGCAACAGGGGGAGTGTGCGCTGCAATTTCATAGTTCGTTCTCCTTTGTGTTCAGGGCCTGGGTTCCGGCGGGCTGGGCATACAAATGCAGGCCGTTTTCCGCGCCGTCCACCAGCGCCGTGTCCCCGGCCTGGAGCGCGCCGCTGAGAAGCTGCTCGGCGGCCACGTCCTCCACCTGGGCGCGGATGGTGCGGCGGAGGGGCCGGGCACCGTAGTCGGGGTCAAAGCCCTGGTCGGCCAGAGTCTCCAGAGCCCGGTCAGTGAAGCGGAGGGTCACCCCCAGAGCCTTCATACGCTCTCCCACACGTTCCAGCATGCGCCGGGCGATGGCCTGAATCTCCGTCCGGCCGAGCTGGGTAAAGACGATAGTCTCGTCCAGGCGGTTAAGAAATTCCGGGCGAAACACTTTTTTCAGGTCGTCCAGCACCGCGGCCTTCAGCTCCTCGATGGGGCGGGTCTCGCCGTCCCGCCGCTCGGTAGCGGAGAAGCCCAGCTTGCTGCCCTTGGCGGTGATACGCGCGGCCCCCACGTTGGAGGTGAGCACCACGATGGCATTTTTGAAATCCGCCTTGCGGCCCTGGGCGTCGGTCACCATCCCGTCCTCCATGATCTGGAGCAGGATGCCCCAGATGTCCGGGTGGGCCTTTTCGATCTCGTCAAAGAGCACCACGCAATAGGGCCGCCGCCGCACCTTTTCGGTGAGCTGGCCCCCCTCCTCGTGGCCCACATAGCCCGGCGGTGAGCCGATGAGGCGGGAGACGGCGTGCTTTTCCATATACTCGGACATGTCGAAGCGGAGCAGGGCCTCCTCGCTGCCAAATAAGGTGGCGGCCAGGGCCTTGCACAGCTCAGTCTTGCCTACGCCGGTGGGGCCCAGAAAGAGGAAGCAGCCCGTGGGCCGCCCCGGCTCCTTGAGTCCCACCCGGCCCCGGCGGACGGCTCGGGCAACGGCCCGTACCGCCTCCTCCTGGCCCACCACCCGGCGGTGGAGGGCCTCCTCCAGGCCGAGCAGCCGGGCGCTTTCCGCCTCTGTGAGGGTGGTGACGGGGACTCCTGTCCATCCCGACACCACGGCGGCCACGTCCTCGGCGGTCACCGCGCCGGTGTTCTGGCCGGAGCGCCAGGCGGTCTTCTGCTGCTCCAGCTCCTTGCGGAAGTCCTCCTCCGCGTCCCGCAGCATGGCGGCTTTCTCAAAGTCCTGGCCCCGGATGGCCTCCTCCTTCTCGCGGCGGGTGTGCTCCACCTTCTCCTCCAGCTCCCGCAGGTCCGGCGGGGTGGCCAGCCGCTCCATCCGTACCCGGGAGCAGGCCTCGTCGATGAGGTCGATGGCCTTGTCCGGCAGGTGGCGGTCCCCGATGTACCGGGTGGAGAGGGCCACGGCGGCGTCAATGGACTCGTCGGTGATCTGGAGGCGGTGGTGGGCCTCATAGCGGTCCCGCAGGCCCCGGAGGATGGCCCGGGCGGTGTCCTGATCGGGTTCGGGTACCAGAACGGGCTGAAAGCGCCGCTCCAGGGCGGCGTCCTTCTCGATATACTTGCGGTACTCGTCGGTGGTGGTGGCGCCGATGACCTGCAGCTCGCCCCGGCCCAGGGCGGGCTTGATGATGTTGGCCGCGTCGATGGCCCCCTCGGCGGAGCCGGCGCCCACAATGGTGTGCAGTTCGTCGATGAAGAGGATGATGCCACCTACCCGGCGCACCTCCGCCAGGATGTTCTTGACCCGCTCCTCAAACTCGCCCCGGTACTTGGTGCCCGCCACCATGGAGGACAGGTCCAGGGAAAGCAGACGCTTGGAGCGCAGCTCGTCGGGCACATCCCCGGCCACCATCCGGCGGGCCAGCCCCTCGGCCACGGCGGTCTTGCCCACGCCGGGTTCGCCGATGAGGGCGGGATTGTTCTTCTGGCGGCGGGAGAGGATCTGGATGACCCGGTTGATCTCCCTGTCCCGGCCCACCACCGGGTCCAGCATGCCCCCGGCGGCCAGCCGGGTGAGATCGCGGGAGAACTGGTCCAGCAGCTTTGTGTCGCCGCCGTACTCCCGCTCCCGGGTCTTGCCGCCGCCCCGGAAGGGGGAGGGGGAGGCCTCGCCCCCCATGGCGGCCACCACGTCGGCGTGGAGCCGCCGGGGCTCCACGCCGGTGCCGGAGAGCACCCGCACCGCCACCCCGTCCCCCTCGCGGAGGATACCCAGCAGCAGGTGCTCGGTACCCACGTAGTGGTGGCCCAGCCGGGCGGCCTCGGTGAGGGAGAGTTCGATGATCTTTTTGCACCGGGGGGTGAGCCCCTGGGACGGCGCGCCGCCGGGGGCGCCCACCCCCACCATGCGGGCGATGGCGGCCTTCAGGCTCTCTGGCTCCAGCCCGGCGGACTGGAGCACCTTGGCCGCCACCCCTTTGCCCTCACGGGCCAGGCCCAGCAGCAGGTGCTCGCTGCCCACATAGCCGTGGCCCAGCTCGGCCGAACACTCCTGGGCCAGCCGCAGGGCGGCCTGGGCCCGCTCGGTAAATCTGGTTTCGCTCATGTGTTCACCTCGTTTGCTCCGTCTCCAAAAGAGGAGCCTCCACTGCCTTTTGACGGGCTTCATCCGCTGTGCCACGCCCCTTTTCTTTTGTTCTGTGCTGGTGCAGGCCGCTGCGCGGCGCGCCGTCCAGCTCCGGGGTTAGGCTCCCGGCCGCCTCCATGTGAAATTGAGAGGATTTGTCCATGGAAAAATACGCCTCCTTCGGGTGGCTGGATTCTATTTTTTCCCACTGTGAAAAAATATACCCACAGTCGGCGCATTTTAGCATTGCATTTTTAAAAAGTTATGGTACAATGACTTTAGCTTGAGTGTTTGGAGGTGTATCCAATGGCCTATGTCATCAGCGACGCTTGCGTGAGTTGCGGTGCCTGTGAGGGCAACTGCCCCGTGGGCGCGATCTCCCAGGGCGACGAGCACTACGTCATCGATGCCGGTTCCTGCATCGACTGCGGTTCTTGCGCCGATACCTGCCCCACGGGTGCCATCTCCCAGGGCTGATTTTGGTACGTAAGTGAAAAACAGCGGCATGCCGTGCGGTATGCCGCTGTTTTTAAATTGCGGGAAAGGAAACGACCGTGAGAGAGAAAGAGAGACGGCTGGAGGGCAGGGATCTGCTTCTGGTGGGCTTCACCCTGTTCTCCATGTTTTTTGGGGCGGGCAATCTGATTTTTCCGCCCAATATTGCGGCCCAGGCGGGCACCCAAACCTGGCCCGCCATGCTGGGGCTGGCCCTCAGCGCGGTGGGGCTGCCGGTACTGGGGGTGGTGGCGGTGGCCCGCTCCGGCGGGCTGGATGCCCTGGGCAGCCGTGTGCATCCCGCCTTTGCCCGGGTGTTCACCATCGTGGCCTATCTGGCCATCGGCCCCTGCCTGGCCATCCCCCGGACGGCCACCACCTCTTTTGAAATGGCCGTCCCTCCCTTCGTGGGAGCGGACGCCCCCATCGGGGTGTATCAACTGGTCTACTCCCTGGTGTTCTTCGCCGCCGCCCTGTTCATCGCCCTGCGGCCGGAGAAGCTCACCGACCGGCTGGGCAAGATTCTCTGCCCCATCCTGGTGGCGCTGATTGTCGTCACCTTTGTGGGCTGTCTGGTCAACCCGCTGGAGGGCTACGGTCCGGCCACCGGGGACTACGCGACCCATGCGGTGGTCAAGGGCTTCATCGAGGGCTATCAGACCATGGACACCATCGCCGCCCTGGCCTTCGGCATTGTCATTGCGGTGAACATCCGCGCCCGGGGGGTGGAGGAGGAGGGCGCCGTGGTGCAGGGTACCGTCCGGGCGGGGGTGGTCGCCGGAGGGATGTTGCTGGCGGTCTACTGCATGCTGGCCCACATCGGCGCCCTGTCTGGCGGCGCACTCCCCAACCCGGCCGACGGGGCGGAGGCCCTCACCAATGTGGTGGGCCTGCTGTTCGGCACCGTGGGCAGCGTCCTGCTGGCGGGTATCTTCCTCATTGCCTGCTTCAATGTGTGCGTGGGCCTTATCAGCTCCTGCGGCGAGTACTTCCACAGCATCTGCCCCCGGCTGAGCTACCGGGGGTGGGCGGTGCTCTTCGCTTTGGTGAGCATGGCCATCTCCAATGCTGGCTTGACCCAAATCCTGGAAGTGTCCGCGCCGGTGCTCAGCGCCATCTACCCGGTGGCTATCGTGCTCATCGCCCTGTCCTTCTTCCAGCGGTGGCTGGAGGGCCGCCGCTGGGTGTATCCTGCGGCGGTACTGTGCACTGGAGTGTTCAGCGTACTCTTTGCCCTGAAGGGTCTGAAGGTGCCTCTGGACTTTCTGGACGCCCTGCCCCTGGCGGACGTAGGCCTGGGCTGGGTGCTCCCTGCCGGGGTGGGCGTCGTTCTGGGCCTGCTGCTCTCCGGCCGAAAGAGATAACCGACAAGCGCCGTCCCGGCCGGGACGGCGCTTGTTGTATCCAGAAGGCCACTGGCCAAGCCAGTGGCCTTCTGGATACAACAAACCGGCGGCGGAGCTGTGTCCGCCGCCGGTTCAGGGTTAACCGCCGTAGCCGTCGGGGTGGGAGGAATGCCACTTCCAGGCGGAGGCGATGATGTCCTCCACATTGGTGTACTTGGGCTGCCAGCCCAGCACCTCCGTGGCCTTCCGGCTGGAGGCGATCAGTGTGGCGGGATCGCCGGGGCGGCGGCCCTCCTCCCGGACGGGGATGGGGTGGCCGGTGACCCGGCGGGCGGCCTCGATGATCTCCCGGTTGGAGAAGCCCTGCCCGTTGCCCAAGTTGAAGGCGGCGGAGGTGTTGGTGCGCTTCAGGTAGTCCAGGGCCAGGAAGTGGGCGTCGATGAGATCCTCCACGTGGATGTAGTCCCGGATACAGGTGCCGTCCTTGGTGGGGTAGTCGGTGCCGAAGAGGGAGAGCTGCTCCCGCTTGCCCTGGGCCACCTGGAGGATGAGGGGGATCAGGTGGCTCTCCGGCCGGTGATCCTCGCCGATGGAGCCGTCGTGCCAGGCCCCGGCCACGTTGAAGTAGCGCAGGGCACAGAACTTGAGGCTGTGGGCCAGGTCGCACCACTTGAGCATCTTCTCCACGATGAGCTTGCTCTCGCCGTAGGGGTTGGTGGGGTTCTGAGGGTGGGCCTCGTCGATGGGCACATACTCCGGCTCGCCGAAGGTGGCGGCAGTGGAGGAGAAGACCAGATAGGGCACCTTGTGGGCCAGCATGGTCTCGATGAGGGTCAGCCCGGCAGTGACGTTGTTGCGGAAATACTGTTCGGGCACCTGCATACTCTCTCCCACCAGGGAGAAGGCGGCGAAGTGGATGACCGCCTCGATGGGCTCCCTGGAAAATACATCGTCCAGGAAGGCCCGGTCGGCTACGCTGCCCACATAGAGGCGGCCGCCCTTGAGGGCCTCCCGGTGGCCCTTGGACAGGTCGTCCACCACCACCACGTCGGCCCCCCGCTCGATCAGGGCGGCCACGCAGTGGCTGCCGATATACCCGGCGCCGCCGGTCACTAGAATTGCCATAGCAAAAACCTCGTTTCTTTTATAGTGTCTCCAGAAGGAAACGCCCGATGCTCTCCATGGCCTCGGTGGCCTTTTTCATGGGGAACATCTGGAATACATGCCAGAGATCCGTCCACACCTCCAGCCGGCAAGGCACCGCGGCCTGCACCAGCCGGTCCCGCAGGCGGATAGAGTCGGAAAGCAGCAGCTCGCTGCTTCCCGCCTGGATGAGGGTGGGGGGAAAGTCCTTCAAATCGCCGAACAGGGGGGAGAGCCGGAAGTCGGACCAGTCCTGGTCCCGGGCGTAGGCGTCCCGAACGGCGTGAATATAGTTGACCGTGAGCACCGGGTCGATGGCGGCCCGCTCCTGGTAGGACTTGCCGCTGGCGGTCATATCTGTCCACGGGGAGAGGAGAATGAGGGCCCGGGGCAGCCGCCGTCCGGCCTCTTTGAGCAGGTGGGTGAGCACCAGGGCCAGGTTTCCGCCGGCGGAGTCGCCGGCCACCACCACGTCCCGGGCGCCGTAGCCCTGGTACATCAGGTAGTCCCAGGCCTTCACGGCGTCCTCCACTGCGGCGGGATAGGGGTGCTCCGGGGCGAGGCGGTACTCAAAGGAGAGCACCTGCCAGCCGGTGACGTTGGCCAGCTTGGAGGCCAGAATACGGGAATAGCCCAGGTTGCCGCTGGTATAGCCGCCCCCGTGGCAGTAGAGGATGGCCCGGCGGCGGTCGTGGCCCCGGTGGGGACGCACCCAGGCGCAGTTCATGCCGTCCAGCTCAAAGGGCTCCCAGCTCATGCCCGCCATGGGGGCCACCAAACGGCCCAGCAGCTCCTGCCCCTTGCGCTGCTTCTCCAGATCCTCCACATTCATGGTCTCCGGCGTGGCGGCGGTGTGAATGGCCTTGAGGGCGCGCATGAAGGGGTCCAGGCGGCGGGTCTCGTCGGCCTGGCGCTCTTCCGGTGTGCGGCGGGCCAGCTTGATGTGGATACGGTCCTGTTCCATAGTGGAAGTCCTCCTTGTCAACTGTTCTGATTATACCACAGGGCTGCCGGAAAAGAAAGGGTGGATCGCCCGTATTCCCCTTGCCGCGGAGGATGGAACGTGGTATGATAGGCCTAGATTATGTTGACCGGAAGGGGGGCGGAGTATGCCGAGGGACAAGCGGGGCGAAAAGCCGGAGTGGTATCCCCTGGACAATGCGGGTGTGCTCTATTCCGCCCTCCAGAAGGAGAAATATTCGGCCATCTACCGCTTCTCTGCCGTGATGGCGGAGCGGGTGGACCGGGATGCCCTGCAGCGGGCCGTGGACAAAACCATGCCACGGTTCCCGTCCTTCGGGGTGCGCATCAAGAAGGGGGCTTTCTGGTACTACTTCGAGCCAAACAGCGCCCCCGGGCCCTTTGTGAAGGAGGATATCTCCAACCCCTGCCAGCCGGTGCGCTTCCGGGAGGACAACGGCTGGCTGGTACGCTTTTACTATTATGAGAAGCGCATCTCCGTGGAGGTGTTCCACGCCGTCAGTGACGGCGGCGGGGCGCTGGTATTTTTCAAGACTTTGCTGGCGGTCTACCTGCGGGAGCTGGGGTATTCCATCCCAAACACCCACGGCATTCTGGACGTGGCGGAGGAGCCCCGGCGGGCGGAACGGGAGGACGCCTACGGCCGCTACGCCACCGTGCGTCCCCGGCGGGAGAAGCGGGGGAAAAAGGCCTACCAGAACAACGGTACGGCAGAGCCTTTCTATACCTTCAACGTCACCATGGGCTTTTGCTCGGTGGCCCGGCTGAAGGAGAAGGCCAGGGGCTACGGGGTGTCCATCACGGAGTACCTGACTGCCGTCCTGCTGAAGGTGATCGCCGACAAGCAGCACCGGGAGCGCCCCCGGCGGGAGAGGCCGGTGGCGCTGGCCATACCTATCAACCTGCGGGGCTGGTTTCCCTCGGAAACCCTGCGCAACTTCATTTTGACGGTGCGGCCCTCCATCGACCCCTCTCTGGGAGAGTATACCTTTGAAGAGGTGCTCTCTCAGGTGCACCACTATCTCCGGCTGAACATCAACCGCCAACAGATGCAGGCGGCCATCGCCGGGAATGTGAAATTCACCACAAACCGGCTGCTGCAGCTCGTCCCCATCGTGCTGAAGAATCCGGTCATGTCCCTGGGCTACAAGCTGGCGGGTGTACTGCCTTACTCGGGCACCTATACCAACCCAGGCCCCTTCCCCGTGCCGGAGGAGATGGCTCCGCACATACACCATATGGAGGTGATTCTGGGCCAGGCCACCACGCCCCGGCCCCACTGTGCCTCCATGAGCTATGGGGATATCATGGAGATCACCTTCGCGGGTACCCAAAAGGAGAGCGATACCGAGCGGGATTTTTTCCGCTTTTTGGTGCGGGAGGGCATTCCGGTGAAGGTGGAGAGCAACCGGACGGAATAAGCCAAAGGAGGCCCACATATGTCTTACTGTGTTCATTGCGGCGTGGAGCTGGACGCCACGGCGTCCTTCTGCCCTCTGTGCCATACGCGGGTTCTGGACCCCGGCCAACCGGTGGATACCGCCTCCCCCAAGCCTTTTCCCACCCGGCGGGGGGAGGTGGCGCCGGCGGCCAAACAGGAGGTGGCGCTGCTCATTACCGCCATGCTCGCCTCGGTGGCGGTGTGCTGCGGCGTACTCAATCTGTTCCTGCGGGCGGACCGGATGTGGTCGCTGTACGTCATCGGCGCGTCGGCCATGCTGTGGCTGTGGCTGGTGCCGCCACTGCTGGCCCGGGGGATGCACCTGCTGCTGCGGCTGTTGCTGGACATCGCGGCGGTGGCCCTGTACGTCTATCTGATCTCGGTGGATCTCAATGGGGGGGACTGGTACCTGGGGCTGGCAGCCCCCATCATCCTGTGGGGCGGGGCGATCCTTCTCCTGCTGGGGCTGGTGCTGCGGGTCTACCGCCGGTCGGCCCTCACTACGCTGACGATTCTGATCGGCAGCATTGGAGTCTTTGTGTTCGGAATGGAGTTTTTTGTGGACCGCTGGCTGCACCAGCTTTGGAGCCCGTCCTGGTCCCTGGTGGTGCTCACCATCTGCATCGGAATGGTGATTCCGCTCATCATTATTCGCCGCGTCCCCGCCCTCCGGGAGGAGGCGCGCAGAAGGTTCCATCTCTGAAAGATGTGCTTGACAGATCCACAGCGCGGAAGTTAGAATAGGAGAGAGAACGAAACACGTCGAAAAGCGGGATATCCCGCTTTTGCGCCCGGCAGGCCGGGCGCAGGAGAGCGGTGTGTGGAGGAAAGGAGAACGGCACGATGAATGAAGGTAATATCCCTGGAAAAAATGAGGCTCTGATCTCCCTGATTCTGGGTATTGTGGGCCTGGTGGTCGCCCTGTTCGTCAACGGTATTTTCGGCATGATTCTTGGTATCGCCGGCCTTGTTGTGTCCTCGCGCTCCAAGAGCATGGGCTATAACGACAGCTTGCGGACGGCCGGCTTTGTGCTCTCTGTCCTGTCGGTAGTTCTGGGCGGCATTACCCTGGTGGCCTGCATTGCCTGTACGGCTGGTTTGGGTATTCTGGGCGCCTCTCTGTACTAAGAAGGGGAAACGAAATGCGGCAGCCGGTGTGGCTGCCGCATTTTTTGGAGGAAAGATGCGATCATGCTCCCATATCTGTCTCTCTTTGGGCGGTTGATGCCCACCTATGGCGTGCTGGGGATGGCCGGACTGGGCTTCGGCCTGCTGGCTGCTCTGCTGCGCTGCAAGCGCTTCGGACTGTCCCGGGACGACTGCGCCTACCTGTATATTTTGGGGGCGGTGGGGGCCCTGGTGGGGGCCAAGCTGCTCTACCTGCTCCCACTCCTGCCCCGGCTGGCTGTGGAGCTGCCCCTGCTCTGGGAGGAGCCAGGGGAGTTCTATGCCCGCTATCTCTCCGGCGGCATGGTGTTTTACGGCGGCTTTTTCGGCGGTGTGGCGGCGGCCTGGGGGGCGGCCAAATATTTAAGGCTCCGCCTGTCCGACTTCTTCCCGGTGCTGGTGCCCGCCCTGCCTCTGGTGCACGCCGTGGGGCGGGTAGGCTGTTTCTGCGCCGGCTGTTGCTATGGACGGGCGGCTCCGCCCCCCTGGGGCATAGCATTCACTCACGCCATTGCCGGGCCCAACGGCGCGCCCCTTCTGCCGGTGCAGCTTTGGGAGGCGGGGGCGGAGCTGGTGATTTTCGCCTTTCTGCTCTGGTATGCCGGGCGGGCCGCCGGGCCGGGGCAGATGCTCCGGGCCTATGTGTTCTGCTATGCCCCGGTGCGGTTTGTGTTGGAGTGGTTTCGGGGGGATCCGGCCCGGGGGATGTACGGGCCCCTCTCCACGTCTCAGTGGCTCAGCTTGGTTGTTCTGGCCTTGGCCCTGGCGTGGCCTGTGGCGGGGCGGAAGCTCAAAAAATACGGCCGTGAAAGGGTATCCCAGCAAAAGGGCAACAGAGACAAGAGTGATTCAGCGCATTCATAAGAACTATAGGAAAGAGGAAACAGCCAGAGCTGACGCGCCAAAAAGGGCCGCTGGCTCTGGCTGTTTAAATTTCCGGTTTCATGACAGCAGGAGGACTTTTAGACAAGACTTATTTTACATTTGAACCTGGCTTTGAACCAGTAAAGAGGTATCGGCAGTCCCGGCGCTTTTTCAGATGAGCCGAAAATGGCGCAGCGCCTGTTCAATCCCTTTTTCGTCCACACTTGCCGTGACATAATCTGCGGCATGCTTTACCGCTTCCGAGGCGTTGCCCATGGCAACTCCAATTCCCGCGTAAGCCAGCATGTCGAGGTCGTTTTCCGCATCGCCAAACGCCATGCATTCCAGCCGCGAGAGACCGAAGCGCGTGAGAAAGCGCCGCATGCCAGCCGCCTTTCCTCCGGCCTCGGGGATGATGTCTACGCCTCCCTCACTCCATCTCGCCAGCTTGCAGCCCGTGGGGAGCAGAGCCCTCAGAAGGGGTTCCTCTTTTCTGGAGCAAAAGGCCGTGGCCTGATAGACCGGTCGGCCGGTATAGGGGGCGACCTCCGGGACAGGGGTGGAGATTTCCGCCTGCGCCTGCCGGACGGCGTCGGTGACGCGGTTAATGTAGATGCGTTCCTCCTCCACCAGGGCGAGGGGCGGGCCATCCGCACAGAATAGGTCTGCCAGCGCCTGTACGGCTTGCGGCGGCAGCGGAGTACCGGAGAGCTGCCGTTGGCTGCTGTCCAGGCAGAGCTGACCATTCAGGGTGATATAGCCATCAAACGCCATCTCCCCCACCGGGAGGCTCCGCAGCTCCAGAATGTGCCTGCCGGTGGACAGAAACACCAGGGTTCCACCGGCACGCAGCGCGCGAATACAAGCCCTTGTGTGCGGAGAAATCCGGCCGGTCCGGTGGGAGAGCAGGGTTCCGTCCACATCAAAAAAGATGGCTTTGATCATGATGAATCCTCCTCTGCCGGGCGGCATCCAGATATTCAGTCCACCGGGGGCAGGCGCTGCTCCGCTTTGACTTCGGCCCTGTCCCGGTGGACGGTGGAGGCCGGAGCGATGGCATCCCGGCCGAATTTGTCCCGTATGCCGTCCATGGCCTTTTCCAGCTTCTCCAGCTTGTCCCGGCGGGGGGCGGCGCCGGCGGCGAACAGATCGAGCTGTTCGCCCGCCTCGCCCTCTTCCACCAGGGCCTGGGCGGTGAGGGTGAGGGCGCGCACGGGGGCGTTCTCCCTCCAGGCGGCGCGGATGAGCTCCATAGCCGCCTCCGACAGCTCACGGGCCACATAGGTGGGGGCGCTCAGCCGCTTTTGGCGGCAGATGTCCTTGAAATTGGGGTCACGGATGGTTACCTGGAGGGTGGTGCACTTGAGGCCGTGGCCCCGCAGGCGGACAGCCACCTCGTCGGCCAGCTCGGTGACTCCGGCGTGGAGCTCCGCCCAGCCCACCAGATTGCGGGGGAACGTGAGGCCGTTGCCCACCGATTTGGGGCCGGGCTGCTCCCGGGCGGGCACCACGGGGGAATGCTCCGCCCCAGTAGCGTAGTCGTGGAGGGTGCAGCCCTGCCTGCCCAGGATGGAGGCAGCGGCTTCCCGGTCGAGGCGGGCCAGATCCCCGATGGTGTGCACGCCGTAGTGCTCCAGCGCGGCGGCGGCCGACCGCCCCACAAAGAGCAGGGAGGTGATGGGCAGGGGCCAGAGCAGCTCCTGGTAGTTCTCCCGGGAGATCACCGTGGTGGCGTCCGGCTTTTTGTAGTCGCTGCCCATCTTGGCGAAGATCTTGTTGAAGGATACCCCCACCGAGACCGTCAGGCCCAGCTCCTCCCGCAGCACCCGGCGGATCTCGTCGGCCAGGGCCTTGGCGTCTCCGCCGAAGAGGTGGAGGGAGCCGGTTATATCCAGCCAGCTCTCGTCGATGGAGAAGGGCTCCACCAGGTCGGTGTACCGCTCGTACACCGCGTTGACCCGCCTGGAGTAGTCCCGGTACTTCCAGTGGTGGGCGGGGAGGAGCACCAGCTCCGGGCACTTGCGCCGGGCCTGCCAGATGGTCTCGGCGGTCTGCACCTTGTACCGCTTGGCGGGCTCGTTCTTGGCCAGGATGATCCCGTGGCGGGAATTTGGATCGCCGCACACCGCCACCGGTCTGTCCCGGAGCTCCGGGTGGTCCAGCAGTTCCACCGAGGCGTAAAAGCTGTTCAGATCACAGTGCAGAATCACCCGGTCCATACCGTCCGCCTCCTTGTAGCTCCATTATAAAGGAAGGGACGAGAGAAGTCAAACGCACGTTCTAATCCCCAAGAGACCACCGGGCGGAGCGGGCGGCAAAACGGCCCAGCTCGCCCGGCCCGTCATAGACCAGACAGGCCACATAGGGGCCGTCGTGGAGGAGGAGTATCTGTGCTTCTCCGCCTCCGTAGCGGTCCTCCAGCTCCCGGAGCAGCGGACCGGCCAGGAAGGGGAGGTTGAGGCGGAAGAGATAGGCATCCAGCCGGGAGAAGGCTCCATCGTCTGCCCGGGGAAGAATCTGAACGGTGGTGCAGTGCTCCCCCAGGAGGGACCAACTGTGTCTGGCTGTGGCGTCCACATGGATGTCCGTCCCCTCCAGCTCCGTTAGGGAGAGCACCATCGGCTCCACAGGCCGGCTGCTCCACCGCTGGGAGAGAGAATAGCCATCGGCGGCGAGGAAGCACGCAATCAGGGCGGTGGCTGCCAGCCGGACGCCCAGATTGGCCCGCCGGGCCCTGCAGAAATGGGCGTCATCCCGCCGGGGGGCCTCCCCTGCGCCCAGCCGCCGCTGGAGGGTGTGCAGGCCCCAGATGGAGCGGCAGCTCGTCAGGAGCAGGAGCAGGTTCGCCAGTACCAGCAGACCCTGGACGCCCCCACTCTGGAGGAGAAACAGGAGGGGGGAGGGGTGGAGCAGGAGGGAGGCGGCGTATATGAGGGCCAGAAAAACCAGAGTACTTAGACACAGCAAAAGAGCGCCCCGCTGGCGGCGGGTTACATCCTCCATGGCGGCGGCCAGCACCACCGGATCGGTGTGCAGCTCCTCCGTCTCCGGATCGTCGGCCCGGTAGATGCGGTAGAGCTTCATCACCGTGTCCACATAGACCCAGCCGCAGGAGGCGTAGTAGTCCATCTGTTCCCGGCTGGAGATGGGGTTGCGGGTGTTCAGGGGCTCCGCCCGGTAGCGGGCGGGGCGGGGGGCCTCCCGGGTGAAGTGGGCGAACAGCCGCTCTACCCGCACGAGGAACAGCCCGTTGAGGGCCATCCGCTCCAACCAGCGCTCCACCGCCGTCACATCGTAGTAGTCTACCGGCGGGTACCGCCGGACGGTATTCTTCCGCGCCATGGCGTCACCTCCCGTCAAATTGGGCCAGGGCCGCCAACAGCTCGGGGCGGGCAGTCAGGTCCTGGGTGCCGGAGTAGTCCAGGTAGATTACTACGTTTCCCGCCTGGAGGAAGAGCTTCTGGCCGGGCCAGCGGTTGCCGGCTGCCAGTACCGCCCGGTCGAAGCCGGGGAGCACGAGCTCTGATACGATATACTCATCCGGAAAGCGGTTATATTCCGTGTAGCGGTACACCAGCTCGTCCAGCAGGGGGGAGGCCAGAAAGGGGAGGGAGAGGCGGCGCCACTCCATGTCCAGGCGGGGCTCATAGTCTCCGCCGTCAGTGAGGAACTGCGTCACCTCATACTGCTCTGAGAGGAGGGGATACCGGCGGCAGTGGACATAGTTGTGGGCGTCATACCCGAAACGCTCCAGGAAGGTGGGAGAGGTAGCGGCCTCCAGGGAGGGATCGCCCTCCAGCCCCCGCAGCTCCAGGATGGGATAGGGCTCCGAAACCAGGTCCAGCTCCCCCTCCCAGCCGTCGTTGGTGAACGAGGCGCAGAAAAACCAGATGGAGAACAGGAGAAACGCGCCGGCCAGGGACAGCAGAGCGATGTTGGAGCCGGCCACCCACCGCCAGCTTCCGTCGCGGCGGGAGGGCACTCCGCGCCGCAGGCGCCTCCGGATGGTGAAGAAAGCGGCGAAGCTCCGCAGGGCGGCGGCAATGCCCAGCAGCTCCAATACCAACGGGAAGAGGTACAGGGCGGAGCCAGACACAAAGCGTTCCACCCAGAAATCACCCGGACGCATGGCGAGAAACGCGGACACCAGATAGAGCGCCAGGCAGAGCAGGATGGCGGCGCACCGTAACCGCAGGGTTTTAGACACACGCTCCAGACCGCAGGCCCGCACCACCGGGTCGGTGTGCAGCTCCGGCGCGTCGGGGTCGGGGTTGCGGTAGAGCTCGAAGTCCCGCCCGACCTGGCCCAGCCGATCCCAGCCCAGCGCCCGGCAGTAGTCCTGGCTCTCCCGGCTCCAAAGGCTGCCCATGGGCTCCAGCCGGTAGCGGACGGAGGCGGGCTCCCCCCGGCGGAAGTGGACGAAGAAAACTCCTCTGTGACGGTAGTGCAGTCCACGGCGGGCCATGTCCTCCAGCCAGCCCTCAAAGCGGTCCATATCGGCGGGTTCCACCAGCAGGAATCTGTGTACCGTGTCGCTCATGGCTGCGCCTCCTCCTCCGCGTCCGCCAGACAGCTCCGCAGGCGGACAAGCTCTTCCTCGTAGCGGGCCCGGCCCTCGTCCGTGAGGACGTAGGTGCGCTTGCGGCCCTCCACGGCGGTCTCCCGGATCAGCCCTATCTCCTCGAATTTGGCCAGGATGGTGTAGAGGGTGCCCGGCCCCAGCCGCACCCGGCTTTTGGTTCGGGCGGCGACGAAGTCGGCGATCTCCGTGCCGCACCGCGCCTGCCGCAGCAGGGCCATCAGTACATAGAACATGGACTCCGTCAGGGTCTCCAGGATTTTGCGTCCCATCGCCTCGCCTCCTGATATCGCGCTTCGATATCGTCTATGGATATTGTAATATCGAAGGACGATATTGTCAAGCATAAGGACGGCGGATACCGGGGAGGTATCCGCCGCAGACTGTCGATAAACCCTCCAACGGAAGGATTCGGAGGGAAAGATAGTGTGAAAGAAAACCGTCAGGGGTGTCTTTCACGTTCAATCAAACGATTTTTGAGCACTTTTTTGAAGTGCTCAAAAATCCAGCAGCTTGTCGAAAAGACTTTTTCGACAAGCTGCGGCGGATACCAGAGTGGTATCCGCCGCAGGAGGGAGATCAGCCGAAAAAGCGGTTCAGATCCTCCTCCACAGTGCCGATGCCGGCGATGCCGAAGGTATCTGTCAGCACCTTGGCCACGTTGGGGGAGAGAAAGGCAGGCAGGGTGGGGCCCAGGTGGATGTTTTTCACGCCCAGGTGGAGCAGGGCCAGCAGGACAATCACCGCCTTCTGCTCATACCAGGCGATGTTATAGACGATGGGCAGGTCATTGATGTCGTCCAGGCCGAAGATCTCCTGGAGCTTGAGGGCGATGACAGCCAGGGAGTAGGAGTCGTTGCACTGGCCCGCGTCCAGCACCCGGGGGATGCCGTTGATGTTGCCCAGCTCCAGCTTGTTATACTTGTACTTGGCGCATCCGGCGGTGAGGATTACCGTGTCCTGGGGCAGGGCCTTGGCGAACTCGGTGTAGTAATCGCGGCTCTTGGCCCGGCCGTCGCAGCCAGCCATGACCACGAACTTGCGGATGGCACCGCTCTTGACGGCTTCCACCACCTGGTCGGCCAGAGCCAGCACCTGGTTGTGGGCAAAGCCGCCCACCAGGGTGCCCTGTTCCAGCTCAATGGGGGAGGGGCAGCGCCTGGCGTGGGCGATCAGGGCGGAAAAATCCTTGTGTCCCTGGCGGTCGGCCCCGATGTGGGGGCAGCCGGGAAAGCCCACTGCCCCGGTGGTATAGAGCCGGTTCTTGTAGCTGTCCTTCGGGGGCACCAGACAGTTGGTGGTCAGCAGGATGGGGCCGCGGAAGGCCTCGAACTCCTCCTTCTGCTGCCACCAGGCGTTGCCGTAGTTGCCCACAAAGTTGGGATACTTCTGAAAGGCGGGGTAGTAGTGGGCGGGTAGCATCTCGCCATGGGTGTAAACGTCCACGCCGGTCCCCACAGTCTGCTCCAGAAGCTGCTCCAGGTCGTGGAGGTCGTGGCCGGAGACCAGAATGGCGGGGTTATCCCGCACGCCCAGGTTCACCCGGGTCACCTCCGGGTGGCCGTAGGCGCTGGTGTTGGCCTCGTCCAGGGCGGCCATCACGTCCACACCGTACTTGCCGGTCTCCAGGGCGAGGGCGGTCAGCTCCTCCGCGGTGAGGGAGTCGTCCAGGGTCTTGGCCAGGGCCGCCTGGAGAAAGGCGTCCACGCCGGGGGCGGACTTGCCGTAGGCGTTGACGTGGTGATTGTAGGCGGCCATGCCCTTGAGCCCGTAGGTGATAAGCTCCCGCAGAGAGCGGATGTCCTCGTCGGCAGTGGACAAAATGCCAACGGCCTGGGCCTTGTCGTCCCAGTCACCGGAGCCGTCCCAGCGCGCGGCGGCGGACAGCCCCGCCCCGTCCAGCCGGGAGCGCAGGGCGGCATTCCGCTCCAGAGTGGCGCGGATGCGGGCCTGAAGTGCGTCATCATCAAAGTTGGCGTTGGTGATGGTTACAAACAGGTTTTCGGTCACCAGCCGGTCGTCCTCCGGGATGATGGCCTCGCCCTGGTTCCGCAGGGCGGTTGTGAGTTGGCAGAGACCGCGGGTCACATAGATGAGCAAATCCTGGAGCGCGGCGGTGCGGGCACTCTTGCCGCAGACGCCCGCCCGGGTGCAGCCGGTGCAGCCGGCGGTTTCCTGACACTGATAACAAAACATGTAAAGTCCTCCTTGTACGGGCGGAAGTATTGGAACTGTCCGCAAGTATAGCGGAGGCGCGGGGGAATGTATGTTGTAATTGCAACAGAAAAGGGGATTTGCTGTGGAAAGTGGCCCGACCGAACGGACAAAGGCCCAAAAGACTCTTGAGAACGGACTCCCAGTGTGTTAAAATAAAAATAAACTATTTAATTTGTCTTTATTGGGGGTGGACGGGATGCCTAGGGTCGCTTATTCGGAGGAGGAACGGGAGCGTATCCGGGTGGCACTGGTTCGGGTCGGACTCGATCTGATGACAAAGCAGGGGATTCAGCATACAACCGTTGAGCAGATTTACAGAAGGGTTGGGATATCACGCACGTTTTTCTACTCCTTTTTCCCGACCAAGGAGGATCTGATCGTGGAGACGCTGTACCTCCAGCAGCCCAAAATTGTGGCATATGCGCGAAAGCTGATGGCAGATCCTGCTCTGAGCTGGCGTGATGGGGTGAGGCAATTCCTCCATGCCTGCTGCTATGGCGAGAAGAATGGGATCGCGGTTCTGACCATCGAGGAGCAGCAGCTCATTTTTAAGCGCCTGTCCAAAGAGAGTTATCAGATGTTCCGCGAAAAGCAGGCCCGCCTGTTTGGAACCATACTGGAGAGTTTTGGAATCAGGGCGAATCGGGCAAATATCAGCCTGTTTACCAATCTGAGCCTCACGGTAATGGTCATACGCAGGGCGATCCCGGACACGCTTCCGCTGTTTGTGCCGGAGGCCGCCGATGAAACGGTGGAGTTTCAGATCAACGCGATCGCAGATGCCTTGGAGATATTGAAAGAGCAGGACTGATGGAATTGGAAAATCCGTCCGAATATTGAAGTACGATGTCAAATTCGGGCGGATTTAAGTCTGCTATAGATAAAGATAAATTATAAATTTAATCCTTATTTGGGTGTTCTTTATATGATATATGTTTAGGAGGAGTATGCAATGGGGTTTTTTAGCAAACTGTTCAAGGGACCGGAAATTGATATGGAAAAGAGCGATGCAAATGCAAAGAAAATGCGTGCGCTGTTTCACCAAGCAGTAGGGGGCGGGGAGGATTACAGGTTGATATTTGGCTATACCGAGGATGTAAGCCGGTTCAACTATGGGTTCGTCCACGGGAGTAAAACAAAGATTGGGAATCTGCTGGTCGGTTGGAATGAGGACAGTCAGACAATTGTAGTCGTTCCTACGGTCCCGGATCTTTCCGGCTGCGGCGAGCCGGTCTATTACCGCCGCTCCGAAATTTTGAAGGCATATCGAAATAAATATCCCACTGACGCATTCATTATCTATCCTGATAAGAAAAACTATATTGGCATCCACGCCTATGACTGGTTGGAGGACGAAACATTGTATGTCTATGTGTCTCAGGAGAAGGAACTGGCGGCATTTACAGAATTTTTTATGAACTGCTTTGCAACGAAGTGAGACTCTGTTCCAGAACCCTATACATAGAAAATAATTTCACCAAAAGGGAGGCGTATACACGAACGCCTCCCTTTTTAGCAAAAAAGAGACTTGCCTTATAAAAGCAAGTCTCTTGGTGGAGATAAGCGGGATCGAACCGCTGACCTCTTGAATGCCATTCAAGCGCTCTCCCAGCTGAGCTATACCCCCATGTTCAATTTTTGCTGTTTTGCTGACCGAACGAATTGTATTTTAGCAGAGTATTACCCATTTGTCAACTACTTTTTTGTTTTTTTGCCAATAGAGCGAGAAGAGCGAGAGTTCTTTGTAATTTGGGAGTTGAGCGCTATAGTGGACTATTATAAACAGGCATAATCAAAAATAAATATCGTTTTGCTGGAGTCTCTAAGAGTGCCGTTCCAATTTTTAGCCCTTGGGAGATGCAGGGCACATATTTTAGACTTGTTCAAAAGAGGGGGGCGGTTCAGGTTGCGTGCGTCAAAAAGATAGATGCTATTATTAATTGCAAACATAGTACGAAGTATTCAATTTGCGTGATGCTCTCACTTTTACACGCCGTCCACACAGCTTACCTAAATTAATTTGTAAAAAAGCGAAAAAAGTAGTTGACAAATGGGTAATACTCTGCTAAAATACAATTCGTTCGGTCAGCAAAACAGCAAAAATTGAACATGGGGGTATAGCTCAGCTGGGAGAGCGCTTGAATGGCATTCAAGAGGTCAGCGGTTCGATCCCGCTTATCTCCACCAATCAGAGGAAAGCCTTGAAACCAAATGGTTTCAAGGCTTTCCTCTTTGCCTGTGGACAGCACAAATGAAAGGGTATTCCCGGCTGCACCCGCGCCAACTATACCCCCATTATGATATGCTCATGAGCAAAAAATTCTTGTTTTCGCCCTTTTCTGTCTAAAATCAGCCCAATTTTTGCATGCCATTCAAGCGCCTCCCACTGACCCCAAGCAAGCAGTACCCCCGAAGCTCCAATGGAGGCGGACAGCGTTTCCCCGGCCTATCTCCACTCGGTCGATCAGGAGGGCGGCCAGCTCCTGCTGTTGGGGAAAGGTCAAGTTTAGGATATCAGTCACATCGGCGGACAGCAAGGCTTTTCGGGTCTCGCAAAGCCTGCTCCAGCGTGTTTTTTACCGCCGGAACTCCAGCTCCGTGGTTTGCAGCTCCTGTTTCAGCCTTGTGATCTTGCCCTCGGATCGCTCAATCAAGTCGTTGAGCAAAGTCGGGCCAAAGGCACTGGTGCCGTGAAGCACCTCAATCACCTCTGCTTTCAGGACCTCCATCACCGCCTCCTCTTAGACCAGCTCTTGGGCGAGCTGCCGACAGCGGGACAGTGCGCTGTTTTCATCCATGGATGGGATCTTAAACGCATCAGAAAACAGCATTCGTCCGACTGCCTCCAATATGAGTTGGTCAATCCTCCGGGCGGAGTAGTTTCTCTGGCCCGTACAGGGTTCAAAGGCGTTTTTGTTGATGCAGATGTACTTCATGCGGTCATAGACGGCAACAGTGCCGTCCCGCTTGCGACGGGACTTCCGGTTCCGGGACACCGTCACAGGTTTTCCGCAGTGCATACAGTAGGGGCGGTCCTTCAAAAGTACCGCATCCCAGTGCTGGGATCGGAGGGGGCGTGGCTCCTCCAAGCGGCACGCTTGGAGCTTTTGCTGGGCGCATAGATAGAGTTCGTCCGAGACGATCTGAAGATGGGAAAATCTCTCCGTCTGTATCGCTCCATATGTGCGAATGCCGGTATAGATGGCATTACCCAGGATGTTGCGAACAGACGCTGCGTTCCATTGTGTCCCACGGCGGGTCAATTCCCCTTGTTGGGTCAGATGAACGGCGATGCGGTAAGGCCCCATATCCTCCTTGCAGTAAAGCCGGAAGATGGTTTTGATCACCTCTGCCTTTGCCGGGTCCATGAGCAGATCATGTACCTCAAAGCCCCGCTTGTTTACCCGTCCCAGCTTGCACAGCCGATAGCCATATGGGGCCGTTCCGCCCACATATCCGTTCTCCTGAATGAGCTGCTCCATCCGCACCCGGGTGCGCAGGGCGGTCTTGATGCTCTCCCCAGAGGATTGCCAGAACCGGATGTAGTTGAGGAGCTTGTCCACATGATTTTCAAACCGCTGTTCCCCCTCCATCACACTCCAGACAGCAATTCCATTTTTGACGAACCACTCCACCACAAAGGGCGTTTCGTCGTCCCGCCGCCCCAAACGATCAAACATGAACACCAGCAGCACATCAAACTTCTTCAAGATTGCCGCCTGCTTGATTGCAACCAACGCTTCCCGCTGTTCCGCTGACTGCTTAAATCCGGACACGCCCTTTTCGGAAAACTCCGCAATGATCTGCCAGCCTTGCTTTTCTGCAAACGCATGACACGCCTGCCGCTGCATGGGAATGTCGTCTTTCTCCACCTGTCCCAAGGTCGATACACGATATAGACAATAGACTCGTTTCATTTTAATACCACCTTTCCCTACAACTATAGAGAAAGAAGGCGTTTTCGGACAGTGATGATACTTAGGGCTTTTTCTTTTCCTCTGCCATGGGAATTCATTCCTCTTTATCATGGCATGAAAAAAGCCAGGCATATCGCCCGGCTGGGTGGTGACAGCATGACCTCCTTTCTATGTGAAATTATATAAATGCTGCCCATAGTCTTTTTTAGGCTGGCATAATATACAAAATTATGTTATAATACTTCCAAAAACACATTTAAAACCGTTTGAGGAGGATGTAATAAATGAATAGAATCATTCAAAGCTTTTTGGACATTCACAAAACGGAATACTCTATTGAAAACTGGGAAAATGAAGTTGCTTTTGAGCATTTTATCAATAAGTGCATTGTGAACAAATATTCTAACGAACGTTTTGACCCATCTGATATTATGACAGATCCTGGCAAGAAAGGGCTTGATGGAGTTGCAATTTGTATTAATGGAAGAATTGTAAACAGTATAGATGAAATGGAAGCGATTTTTCAGGGTTCGACCAGTGTAGAAGCAAGATTTGTATTTATCCAAACAAAGACAAGCGAAAAGTTCGATGGTGGTGAAATAGGCAATTTTTTATATGGCGTTCGAGCATTCTTTTCAGAGCCTAGTATTCGACCAGTAACGAATGAAAAGATGGAGAATCTCATTAAAATTAAAGATGCAATATATACACATAGCATTGATATGGAGCATTCTCCTATTCTTGATGTGTATTATGTATGTTGTGGTAAGTGGGACGAAGGGAATGGCTTGTCAAATAGGATACAACTTGATTTGAAACCATTGGAAGATTCTCAAGATTTTTTGTCTGTAAATTTCTATCCTTATGATGCAGAGAAGATCATAACTACATACAAAGAACTTAAGAAAAAGGTTACGCGTATTTTTCCTATGGAAAAGAAAGTAACATTTCCTGTTATACAAGGAGTGAAGCAAGCATTTTTAGGATTAGTAAAGTGTAAAGATTTCGTTTCTATATTGTCAGATAGTGATGACAATATGTTAACTAATATTTTTGAAGATAATGTTCGAGATTTTCAAGGATATAATATTGTTAACTCGGAAATACAATCAACTATAGAAAATTGTGAGGATCAAGCTAGATTCGGGCTCTTGAATAATGGAATTACTATTGTTGCAAAACGAATTTCACCAGTTGGAGATTCAATTGAGATATATGATTATCAAATCGTTAATGGCTGTCAGACCAGTTATGTATTATTTGATAATAGAGAGAAATTATCAGATGATTCCTTTGTAATGGTTAAACTAATTGAAATAATCGATGAAGAAGTATCGGATAGAGTTATTTATACAACCAACAGACAAACGGAAGTGAAATCAGAAGCCTTTATTGCAACAAAGCATTTTCATAAGCGCTTACAAGATTACTACAATGCTTTACCTAATCCATATCGATTATACTATGAGCGCAGATCTAAGCAATATGACTTGGACGACACTGTAAGCAAAAACCGTGTTATTACATTGACGCAACAAATACAGGCCTATTTAGCTATGTTCCTTAACGAACCTCATAGTACACACAGGTACTACGGTGAGCTGCTAAGAGCATATGAGAACAAACTGTTTCTTGATACAGATGATTATGATCCGTATTTTTGCGCTGCATATTTTCTATATTATGTTGATTCTCAAATACGTGCTGGTCAATTAGATAGAAAATATAAAAAATTTAAGTTTCACATAATTTGCGCCATGCGTTCACTAATCGCTGGAAGTGCAGTAGTTTTTGGAAAAGCTCGCCAACAACAAAAGATTTGCGAAAAGCTATGGACAGTAATCAAAGCCGATGACAAGATGAAACGCACATTAGATACGGCAATTTCTTGTATTGAAAACGCTTGCGATTCTTGTTCTGATGTACCAAAATCAGAACAGCATCGTTCAAAAGAAATAACAACTTCTATGATAAGTTATACGGAAGCGCAAACAAAAGCTCAAAAAAATGTTAGTTATCTAAAAAAAGGAGACATTGTTCACTGCACAGTTACTGCGATTAAACCATACTCCATCGATGTATCCATAAGAACAGAGGACGCTCGCAATTATGGTTCTATATACATATCTAGAATTGCAAAAAAATACATTGAGGATATCCGGGATGAGGTAACAATGGGGCAGATATTCCAAGCAAAAATTATCAATGACGATTTTTACGAAAAACCTTGGGGATGGGAATTAAGTAAAATTTTTTAAAATGAAATTGTGTTCTGCGTGTTGAAACACTCTCCCAATCCCCGGTTTACGGGGGTATGTAACCGTACTGATTGGGAGAGCGCTTGAATGGCATTCAAGAGGTCAGCGGTTCGATCCCGCTTATCTCCACCAAAAAGAGGCAGAAACCAATTGGTTTCTGCCTCTTTTTTGCTAACGGTGTCGGAAATTTGAGTGATATGTGGTATACTAAACCAAAGGGGGGCTTATGGGAGAGGCACTTCAAAAGAAGCCGAGTCAGGAGGGGCGTTTTTTGTTTAACTGTCATGACCGCGGAATGAAGGCCTATCTGGACCGGCGGTGGAATACGTGGGGGGCCGCCCGGTTGGCGGAGAGAGTATGAAGAAAGAGCCGGAGTGATGGAAGAAAAGCGGACACCCCCGGAGTTGGCCCGGGCGATGATGGAGCTGTTAGGCTGTCCTTGTACCTATTTCGCACCCATGTGGGATGACGATCCCCTGCTGGAATGCCTGCAGATGAACCTGGAGCCGGAGGGGGGAGTACATGGCGTCACGCCGGAGCAGGCGGCGGCGCGGTACTGACAGGAGCGGCATGGAGCGGTACCCTGCGCCGTCACCCACGACGCGCTGGAGTGCCAATTACCCCGCCCGATGGCCCGGGAGGAGTCGATAGCCCTGACGCTGGAGCAATAGGGCTTTTGCCCGGACATTGTGGATCAGGGCGTGGAGCAGATCGGCATCCTGGCGGACGGCCTGGCAAAGTCGGAGCTCTGGTACTTTTGGTGGAATTAAACCGGGGGAGGACTATGGAAAAAGAGTTTATCAATCTGACGCCGGAAAACCTGGACGGGGAGCACCTGTGCTGCATCATCCGCAGCAGGAAGCCCCATCCGGGGGTGGAGGCCAAGCGCCGCTGGCTTGCCGGGCGGCTGGAGGAGGGGCATGTCTTCCGAAAGCTGGACGAGAAGGGGGCGGTATTTGTGGAGTATGCCCCGCTGGAGACCGCCTGGGTCCCCGTGACGGGGGACAACTACCTGTACTTGTACTGCCTGTGGGCAGCGGGGGCGTACAAGGGAAAGGGCTGCGGGCGGGCGCTGATGGAGTACTGCCTGGCGGACGCCGGAGCGAAGGGGAAGTCGGGCGTCTGCATGCTGGGCGCCCAGAAGCAGAAGGCCTGGCTCTCCGACCAAAGCTTTGCGAAAAAATACGGCTTTCAGGTGGTGGACACCGCCGCCGGAGGGTATGAGCTGCTGGCCCTCTCCTTTGACGGCACCGCGCCCCGGTTCACGGATGCCGCCCGGCGGGGGACGATCCCGGAGCAGGAGCTGACCATCTATTACGGCATGCAGTGCCCCTACATTCACGCCAGTCTGGAGCAGGTGAAGCGCTTCTGCGGGGAGAGGGGCGCGCCGGTGACCCTGATCCCGGTGGACAGCCTGCAGAGGGCCAAGGAGTTGCCCGGCGTGTTCAACAACTGGGCGGTGTTCTACCGGGGGCGGCTTGAGACGGTCAACCTGCTGGATGAGGCGGGCCTCAAGCGGCTTCTCTCAAAATGAATTTTATTCATTGACTTTTGTTCAATCGAGTGCTATACTGCGGATGAGGTGATGGGATGGCGCGGATATCAAAGCCGCCGGAGGTACGGCGGCAGGAGATCCTGGACACGGCCATGGAGCTGTTTGCGGAAAAGGGGTATGAGGACACCTCCATGGCGGACATCGCCAGGCGGATGGGGGTGGTGCAGGGGCTGTGCTACCGCTATTTTGACTCCAAGCGGGTGCTGTTCCGGGAGGCCATGGAGCAGTATGTTCGGGAGTGCTGTGCCGCCGGGCTGCCCATCATCCACGACCGGAGCCGCACGATCCGGCAGCGGCTGGACGACATGGCGGCGCTGACGCTGGAGACCGAGCAGAACGCCCGTTACCACGCCTTTTACCACCGGCCGGAGAACCAGAGCATCCATGAGGAGCTGAACTGGCGCATCTGCGCCTATCTGACGCCCCATGTGGCGGAGGAGCTGGAGGACGCCTGTCAACGGGGAGAGCTGCGCCTGGAGCATCCGGCCCTGGCGGCCAGCTATCTGCTCCACGGGCAGATCGGCCTGCTGGGGGAACATGCGGTGCCCCTGGAGGAGCGGGTGGCGCTCCTCCGGCGCTATGCCGGCCGGATTCTGGAGCCGGAATACTGAACAACGCCTCCGAAGCGCGGGGACGCGCGTCGGAGGCAAAAAATTTCCATTCGAATGAACAAAATTCAATGAATAAAATTCAATAAGGAGAATGTGCGATGAACGACTGTAAAACGCGCTCTGGCCGAGCCTTTGACCGGCAGGCATGGACCTATGACACCGCCCGCTTCGGCAGCCATGCCCGTGGGCTGTACCCGGTGTTGCTGGAGCAGCTTGTCCAGATTCCCCACGGCTCGGTTCTGGACGTGGGCTGCGGCACGGGAGAGCTGCTGCGGGAGGTGGGGCTCCGGTTTCCGGAGACCGCCCGGACAGGGCTGGATCTGTCGGCCAATATGCTGGCGGTGGCCCGGGAAAAGCTGGGCGGCGCGGTGGAGCTGGTGCAGGGGGACGCCGAGCGCCTGCCCTTTGCCGACGGGCGGTTTGAGGTGCTGCTGTGCAACGACTCTTTCCACCACTATCCCAACCCGGGCGCGGCGGCGGCGGAGTTTGCCCGGGTGCTCCAGCCCGGCGGCGTGCTCCTGCTGGGAGACTGCACGGCCCCGGCGGGGCTGCGGGGGGTGGCCAACCTGTTCCTCCCCCTGTCCGGCGAGGGGGACGTGCGCCTCTACAGCGGGGCGGAGCTGGCCGCCCTGCTGGAACCCCACTTCCACGGCGTGGAGTTCCGGCGGGTGGGGCGCTCCAGCTTGCTGGTCTGGGGGATTCGGTAAAACAAAAAGCACAGGCCCGCCGCATATGCGGCGGGCCTGTGCCGGTTATTCGTCAATGGCGAAGTGATAGAGGCTGTCATAGTCCATGGCCACGGCGATGTCCACAGTGCCCCGCACCTGGTTGTAGAGGCAGGACCACTGGGTGGAGCTGTCCTTGCCGGGCTGGGGCTGCTGGCTGACCGCCTGGAGCAGGGCCATGCCCTCCTCCTCGGTGAGCACGCCGCCGCTGGCCTCCATGGTCTCCTCCAGGACGGCGAAGCGATCCTGGCCCCGGCCGAAGTCCCAGTCGCCCTCGGTGAGCAGAAAGTTGGTGGCCCGGGGACTCTCCACCACGTTCATCTCGTCGCCAATGTACTCCACCACCACGGCGCGGCCGGCGGCGTCAGCGATCTGAAAGTGGTAGCAGGAGTTGGCGGAGGCGTGCATGTCGTACTGGCTCAGCAGCGCCAGCGCCTCATCCACGGTGGCCGCCCGATCCAGCAGCAGGCGGATGGCGGTGGTGGTGGTGATGTCGGGCTTGTCGGTCTGCTGGTCGGTGGGCTCGGTGTCGATGAGCAGCACTCCCACCGCCAGGCCCTTCTCGTTCAGGCCGTCCAGAGGGACATAGGGGGCGGCCAGGGTGAGCAGGCTGTCCAGCAGGCTGGTGGGCAGCTTGCCCTCCCCAAAGCCGATGTAGGACAGGTTGACCATGGAGATGGAGCGGTAGCCGTCCTCCGGGGCGGTGCGGACAAAGAGGGCGGGGGAGTAGTACATGTCAAAGTTGCGGCCGAAGATGGCGTCGCCCTCCGGGGTCTCGGCGGCAAAGGTGGAGCAGCCCAGATCCGGGATGTCGAAGTGCAGGGGGAGACCCTTGAGCAGCTTCTGCATCAGGAAGTCCAGCAGCTCGTTGTCGTTGGAGGCGCCGCCCTGGGCCAGAAAGTCGTCCAGGCCGTAGTCTCCCAGATAGGTCATGGTGAACAGGTCGGTGTCGTCCACCCGCTCAATGGTGTTCAGGGTGCGCAGCTCGGCTTGGAACAGGGCCAGCAGCACCAGCACGGCGGCGAGAATCACCGCCGCCAGGGCGAGCAGGGCCCGCCGAATGTATTTCCCGGCGCGGCCGGGGCGCTTGGTCGTGGTCTCGTGCATGGTTGAGCTCCTTTTCTGATGTAGGCTTGTTTGACGCTCGAATGATTTGATAGCCAAACGAATTACCATGATAAACAGAGGCGGCCAAACTGTCAAGAGAAATTTGGAAAAAGGGGTTGACATATTATAATATTTGAATATAATAATATTAGAAACTGACGATGAGGTGAGCGACATGAGCGATCCCACTGCCCTCTATGAGGAGAAGGCGGAGCTGCTGAAGGCCCTGGCCCACCCGCTCCGGCTGCGGATCGTCCGCGGGCTGCTGAAGTGCGGCTGCCGCAACGTGGGCTGCATGGAGGCCAACACCGGCCAGTCCCAGTCCTGCATCTCCCAGCACCTGATGCGCCTCAAGGCCGCCGGGGTGGTCAAGGCCGCCCGGTCGGGCAACGAGGTATACTATGAAATTGCCAACCCGGAGGTAGCGGCGGTGCTCTCCGCCCTCTTCGGCGACCGGGAGGAGGAATACCAGTGTACGATATCGCGGTGATCGGCGGCGGCCCGGCGGGCCTGTCCGCCGCCATCCAGGCCAGGGCGCGCAACAAGTTGGTACTGGTGGTCAGCGGGGACGACCGGGACAATCCCCTCTACAAGACCAGCCGCATCGACAACTATCTGGGTTTTTACAATGTGACCGGTCCCGAACTGCTGGAGCGCTTCCGCACCCACGCCGGACAGATGGGGGTGGAGCGGCGGGACGGCCGGGTGCTGAATCTCCTGGCCGTGGGCGGCGCATACTATCTGAGCATCGGCAGCGAGGTGGAGCAGGCCCGCGCCGTGGTGCTGGCCACCGGCGTGGTGCGGGCGAAGAAGTACCCGGGCGAGGCGGAGCGGCTGGGCGCGGGAGTGAGCTACTGCGCTACCTGCGACGGGATGCTCTACCGGGGCAGGGAGATCGCAGTGGTGGGCAAAACCGCCGACGCTCCCCACGAGGCCAACTACCTGCGTGAGCTGGGATGCAGGGTCACCTACGTCAGCGACCGGCCGCCGGAGGGCCTGCACTCCGATATTCCCTTCGTGAAGGCCGTCCGGCTGGAGGTGCTGGGGGAGAAGAAGGTGGAGGCCCTGCGGGCCGACAGCGTGACCCTCCCCTGCGAGGGTGTGTTCATTCTCCGCCCCTCTATGGCCCCCGCCGACCTGCTCCCCGGCCTGGCGCTGGAGGGCGGTTACATCAAAACCGACCGGAACATGGCCACCAACCTCCCAGGCGTGTTCGCCGCGGGGGACTGTACCGGTCTGCCCCTCCAGGTGTCCAAGGCCGTGGGGGAGGGCCAGGTGGCGGGCCACCGGGCATCGGAATACGTAGACACACTCTAATTCATCATAAGGCGATACAGAGAAAGGACGGAACAAATTATGGCACTTATTCATCTGACCAACGAGGCGTTCGACAAGGCCACCGCCAGCGGGCTGGCGATGGTGGACTTCTGGGCCACCTGGTGCGGCCCCTGCAAAATGCTCTCTCCGGTGATCGACGGCCTGGCCGACCGCTACGAGGGCAAGGTGCTGGTGGGCAAGGTCAACACCGACGAGCAGCCGGAGCTGGCTGTCCGCTTCGGCGTCATGAGCATCCCCACCGTGATTTTCCTCAAGGACGGCAAGGAGATCGACCGCAAGGTGGGCGTGATGCCCGAGGCCAGCTACACCGCAGTGCTGGACGCCAACCTGTAAAATAGAAACGCCGGGTGGCCCAAACGGGCCGCCCGGCGTTTCTGTCTCCTCTTGACAAATATATTCTTTATTGTATACTCAATGTTGAATATAGGCCGAGGAGGAGACGCTATGACAAAACTTCTGGTGCTGGGACTGCTGGACGGGGGGCCCATGTCGGGCTACGACCTCCAGCAGAAGCTGGGCGGGGCGGACGCGGAGCGGTGGGGCGGCGTGCTTCCGGGCTCCATCTACCACGCGCTCAAAAAGCTGGAGGGGGAGGGCTGCATCGCCCTGGCGGGGGTGGAGCAGACGGGCCACCGGCAGAAGGCGGTCTACCGGATTACCGAGGCGGGCCGGAACCATCTGCACACCCTGATCGCCGACGCCCTGCGGGCCTCCTCCGCCCTCTATCCCACCACACTCTACAGCGCCCTCTCCCTGGCAGACAAGCTGTCTCAGGCGGAGGTGCGGCTGGCCCTGGAGGAGCAGCGGCGGCGGCTGGAGGCGGAGTACGCCGCCCTGGAGCGGGGCCGCGCCGGCAATGAGGGACAGGAGGTGCCGCCCTTGGCCCGCATCACCATTGACAACATGGTGGACATCGTCCAGCGGCAGCGCAGATGCGTGGAGGAGCTGCTGGCGGCCGTGGGGGAGGCTCCATGAGGCCGGGGCGGTTCGGGCGGTACGCCATCCGCACGGCGGACGGGGTGCAGGAGGCGGCTTACCTCCCCATCGGCGGCATCGAGCAGTATATCCGCGTCCGGGGGCGGAGCCGTGCCAACCCGGTCCTGCTGGTGCTCCACGGCGGGCCGGGCAGCACCCTGGGGGCCACCGCCTGCCGGTGGCAGGGGGCGCTGGAGGCGGCGTTCACCGTGGTTCATTGGGATCAGCGGGGTAGCGGGAACACCTATTACCGGGACCCGGCCGCCCCGCCGCCCACTGTGGAGCGGCTGCTCTCCGACCTGGACGAGCTGGTGGACGCCCTGCGGGCCCGGTATGGCCGGGACAGGCTGTTCCTGCTGGGCCACTCCTGGGGAAGTCTGCTGGGCGGGCTCTATGCGCTCCGCCGCCCGGAGAAGCTCTCAGCCTGGCTCCCCGTCAGCCAGATGGTGGACTTCAAGCGGTCCGAGCAGGTATCGGCGGCGGAGGCTATCCGAAGGGCCCGCGGGGCGGGGCGGGAGGAGGACGCGGAACGGCTGGCGCAGGAGCTGGAGCAGGTGCTGGCCCTGCGGCGGCTGGACCGGGCGGGGGCCGGAGCCCTGCTGCGGTTTCGCCGGCGGAAGGAGCGGTATCTGCCGCCCCAGTACGGCGGGCCGTCTCCGCTGGGGGGACTGGCCGCCCCGGAGCTGACCGGAAACGACCTGCGGTGGAAGCTCCGCTTTGACCGGATGCTGGCGGCCAATGCCGCCCTCTACGAGGAGCTGCTGGGGGGCCTGTCCCTGGATGGTTGTCCGCCGCGCTATGGGGTGCCGGTCATCCTGACGGCGGGAGAACGGGACTGGACCACGCCCTATCCATTGGCGGCGGCCTATTACGATACCCTGTCGGCCCCCTGTAAGGTATTTCTCTCCCTGCCGGACGCGGGGCACCTGCCCTTCCGGGAGCGGCCGGAGGAGTGGAGCCATATCCTGCTGGACGCGCTGGCGCAAATCTGACAGGCCCCCGGCCGCTGGGTGACCGGGGGCCTGCTGTCAGTGGGAGCGGCCGCCCAGCATGGCGTTGAGCTCCGCCCGGGTACAGTGGTAGTCCCCGTCGCCGCTGCGGCGGTAGGAGCCGCGGGCCAGGTCGCCGCCGATGTAGACCGGGCGCTGGTCCTGCTCGGCCGGGGGCACCGTGATGGCCACGATATCCCCGCCGTCGACGTGGAGAACCTGGATGTCGCCAGGGGTGAGCAGGTTGGCGCTGACCACCCGCGGGTTCTGGAGCAGGGCGGTAAACTCGTCCACCAGCTCCCGGGGCTCCAGCAGCCCCTGCACCCGCAGGGTGTGGTCGGGCAGCTCCTCCACCCCCAGCAGGATGACGCCACCGTAGGTGTTGGCAAAGGCGGAATAGGTCTCCCAGATGCTCCTGGGCAGCCCGCCGGTGGCCAGCTTGGCCTCCAGGCGGTTGTTTTCCCGGTAACGGCTGATCTGCTGGAAGTCAAACATGGGATGTCGCCCTCCTTTTGACCCTATTATAAAGGGGAAAACCGCCCTTGACAAGGGAGACATGTTCCTCCCCCCTCCGGCATATGTGTAACAGGGGGGTGTGGACATGGCCTTTGCCGAGCGATTGGGAAATTTCATCTGGAACCCGTGGCTGCTGGGCCTCTTTTTACTCAGCGGCCTGTATTTTTCGGTGCGGACCGGCTTCTTTCAGCTCTTTCACGTCCGGCTGTGGCTCAAAACCACGCTGGGCTCCCTGCTCCGTCCGAAGAGGCGGCGGGAGGGCGGGGGGCTTACCCAGCTCCAGGCCCTGTCCACCGCCCTGGCCTCCACCATTGGCACTGGCTCCATCGCCGGGGTGGCTACCGCCATCTTCTACGGCGGGCCGGGGGCGGTGTTCTGGATGTGGGTGTCCGCCTTTCTGGGCATGATGACCGGATGTGTAGAAAAGACCCTGGCGGTGCGCTACCGGGAGAAAAGCCGGGACGGCGGCTGGCAGGGCGGCCCCATGTGCTACATGGAGCGGGGAGTGGGCAGCCGGACGCTGGCCGCCCTGTTTTCCCTGTGCTGTGTGGCCGCCTCCCTGGGGGGCGGAAATGTGGTGCAGGCCAACTCCATCGCCGCCTCCCTGGAGGCGGCCTTCGGCTGGGACCGGCTGGCGGTGGGACTGGTGGTGGCCGTGCTGACCGGACTGGTGATCCTGGGCGGCATCGGGCGCATCGGGCGGGTCAGCGAAACCCTGGTGCCCTGCATGGCCCTTCTGTTTATCGGCGGCGGAGTGATGGTGCTGATCTGCCACCGGGCGGCCATTCCCGAGGCGCTGGAGCGCGTCGTGACGGGCGCCGTCACCCCCAAGGCGGCCCTGGGGGGCGGCATAGGGTACGGCATGGCCGCAGCTATGCGCTACGGCGTGGCCCGCGGTGTATTCACAAACGAGGCAGGCATGGGCTCCTCCGCCATCGCCCACGCCGCCTCCAACGTGCAGGAACCGGCAGAGCAGGGGATGTGGGGCATTTTTGAGGTGTTTATTGCCACTCTGTCGGTCTGTTCCATCACAGCCCTGGTGATCCTCACCTCCGGGGTGTACCAGGAGGATGCGGCCCTGCTGGCCATTCAGAGCGGCACCGTCACCAGCGCCATGGTGGGCGCGCCCCTGTCCGCCGCCGCCTTCTCCACCGTGTTCGGCCGCTTCGGGGTGGTCTTTGTGGCGGTCTGCCTCCTGCTCTTTGCCTTCACCTCTCTGCTGGGCAGCAGCTACTACGGGGAGCGGGGCCTCCAGTACCTCACCGGTACCGACCGCTGGCGCTGGCCCTACCGGGCGGCTTTCCTGCTGGCCGTGGTGGCGGGAAGCGTAGGCGACGTGGCCGTGGTGTGGCAGTTAGCTGATATCTTCAACGGCCTGATGGCCCTGCCCAACCTGTGCGCCCTGCTGCTCCTGTCGCCCGAGGCCCTGGGTCTGCTGAACGGCTGGATGACGGTCAGAACAGACGGAGCTGCCCATCGCGGCAGGAGCAGGCGGGCAGGTCGGTAACGGTATCTCCGGGGCTAGGTACGCCGGTCAGAAGGGGGCTGTTGGGGACGTGCTCCGCCCGCCGTGCCGCTGTGCGGGCGGGGGAGCGGTTGGCATAGCAGTAGCGGCAGCCGGAAGGACAGGTGTCGTAGGCGCCGATGTCCACGCTTTCACAGCAGCCGCAGCCGGGCCGCTGGCCCCGGTCGGGGCCCAGCCGCAGCGGCCCGCCGCACAGGCGCTCCAGCCGGGCCCAGTCGATACAGGCGGCCCGGCCGATGCCGTGGGGGGAGAAGTCCCCCGCCTCGCAGCAGGCCACAATTGACAAGTGATATTCCTTTGCAGTTTGCCCCAGCATGGCCGCCAGCTCCTGCATTTCCAGGGCATTTGGGGGCCGCAGGCCGCCCATGGGACGGCCGGGGTAGGGGTCGAGAAAGCTCACCGTCACCTGATCAGTGAACGGGGAAAGCGCTTTACAGAGCTTGCGGAACCGGGCCTCGTGCCAGGTGAGGCCGATGGCGTCGGTGAACAGAATGGGGTCGTACCGCCACAGCACCCGCTCCCGCCCCAGGCGGCGGCCCAGGGCCTGAAAGGTCTCCACAATGGCCCGCTTGTCCCGCAGGCCCGGTTCGATCTCCGGCCCGTAGGGGGTGAGGGTGAACTGAAACAGATAGCGGTAGCCCATCCCGTCCAGCTCGTCCAGCCAGGGGAGCAGCGGGGCGGGGTCTTTCGTCCAGAACACGATAGCGTCCACGACTGCGGGGGAGAGGGGGACCCGGCGGAGCTGGCCGGGGCGGTAGGGATTGCGCACCAGCACCTCGCCGGCGCGCAGGCGGCGGAGGAGCCACTCGGAGTACCAGCGGGGGATGTCGGTACGGCGGGAGACGGAGAGAATCACGGGGAATCACCTCGCAAAAAGCGGGCGGGCAGCACTGCTGTCCGCCCGCTGTGTCATGCGGCTGCGCCGGTCTGCGGCGCGGGGGAGGCGGAGGGCTCCGCCGGAACGGCAGAACTGCCTCTGGTGTGGCTGGTGATGGTGTAGCCGTCCAGGATGAGCGACTCGCTGCCCTCCTGCGGGACCTCGTGCTCAATAGTGACGGAGTCGCCCACATTGAGGATCACGGCCACCTCATTCTGGGAGGCGGAGACGGAGTAGAACACCTCCTCGCCCTCCAGGCGGATGAAGTAGTAGGTGTTGCCGTCCAGCACGGCGGAGCGGAGCTCGGCGATGACGCCGCTGGCCTCGGTCTGCGGCCGCTCCTCCGGCGTGGTGATGCCCTTGCTGCCCAGCAGCTGGACATACTTCTGCTCACACTCGGAGACGGTGGAGCCGGTGGCCACGATCTGGTATTGGGCCACATTGACCATGGCGTAGCTCTTGACCAGGTTGGTATTGTCCTTCAGGGGGATGAAGTAAGTGGGCTCGCCAGCGATATTGAGCAGCAGGGGGAAGGTGGCTATATACCCAAGATCCTGCACCACGCCCATGGCAGAAGCCTGAGCGGCCTTCTCTGTGGCGCCGGGCGCCGTATAGAACTTGGTCTCCTTGGTGCGCTGGTTGGACAGCAGGAAACCCAGGTTGGACTGGTCGGCGTTGGCGGAGGTGACGCCGGTATACATATAAACGTCGTCGTTGAGAGCGATATAGTTGGAGCCCTGGGTGGTGACGGTCACGTCCCGCTGGCCAAAGATGGAGTTGATGAAGCCGTTGACCAGGGTGCCGTGGTAGTCATACTGCTCCATGATGAGTTCGGGGGTGTAGACGTTGTCCACCCATGTGGGCACCTCCTCGTAGTAGGTGCTCTCGCCGGTGATGGCGTCCACCAGGACGGCCCCCTTGATGTCGGTGCCGCCGAAGAGGCCGATGGTCTTGACCACCCGGGGGGCGATCCACCAGGGGCGGCCGTCCTCGTCGATCTCGAACTGGGGCGTGCCGAACATGTAGGTGGGGTATTGGAAGCGCAGGTGGCGCACGATGTTGCGGTTGAGGGGCTCAGAGAAGGAGTATTTCATCCCTTCCTCCAGGCGCACCACAGTGGCCTCCTGGGTGACCATGTCCACGATGACATAGGCGGGCAGGCCCTGGGAGCGGTTGGTGAACCACTTGATGAGGTCGGCATAGGCGATGGGGGCGACCCGGACGGGGCGGCCCTGGTAGTTGATCTGGGTGGAGTCGTTGGAGTATTCAAACTGGCTGACCATGTCGCTGAGGGTGCCCATCTGGCGGTCGCCCAGGAAGTTGGCGGAGTCCTTGTCCAGGGTGGGGATCTCACTAAAGGAAATCTCGGCGATGTCCTCGGCGAAATTGCCATCCTCCACGGTGAGCAGATCCCGGTAGGCCGCGGCGCGGAAAAGGGGCATCGAGAGGATGGAGCCCACGATGGCCACCGCGATCAGGGCCAGAAACAGGATGCCCACAGGCAGGCACTGGGTCTTGATGAAGCGGAGGTACTCCTTGGGGCCTCCACCGCTGCTGACCACATTCATGCCGGAGGTGATCAGGGCGCTGACGACATACACCACACACAGGATGCCGATGAAGGTGTAAAAATCGCTGGACTGCAGGTTGATGGGGGGCAGGGCCACATAGAAGTAGAGGAAGCCCACCACAGCGGTGACGATCAGGTTGATCAGGATCTTCCCCAGCTTGCTTGCAGGGCCTCGGCGCTTCTTGGCCGGTTGCTGTTCCATAAAAACATTCTCCTTTTGTTCCGCGGGCCCGGAGGCCAAACGAACGGGATAAGGGTAGTATAGCCTAAAATCGGCTGAAAGGCAACGGCTGGCCGGAAATTGGAAGATTAAAAAAGAGTAAAGATCCGGTCGAATCTTTTTGTAAAGTTCTTGTAAATACCGTTGACGCGCCACTTTACATTCGGTATACTACTGCTGGCATTTGGTAAGAGATTAGAAAAAAGAATGTAAAAATGAGGGAATGAACGTGAACCTAGACATAAGCATTCTCCTGGGGCTGCTGGGCGGCCTGGCCCTGTTCCTTTACGGCATGCAGATGATGAGCGCCGGCCTGGAGGCCGCGGCGGGCAACCGCATGAAGGGCATTCTGGAGCGGCTGACCTCCAACCGCTTCCTGGGCATCCTGGTGGGCGCGGGCATTACCGCGGTCATCCAGTCCTCCTCCGCCACCACTGTCATGGTGGTGGGCTTCGTCAACTCCGGCATGATGACGCTGAAACAGGCGGTGTGGATCATCATGGGCGCCAATATCGGCACCACCATCACCGGCCAGCTCATCGCCCTGGACGTGGGCGCCGTGGCTCCCCTGTTCGCCTTTGTGGGCGTGGCCATGGTGGTCTTTTTGAAGAAGCCCCAGATTCACCACTACGGAAATATTCTGGCCGGCCTGGGCGTGCTCTTTATCGGTATGGAGATGATGGGCTCGGCCATGGAGCCCCTGCGGGAATGGCCCGCCTTTGTCAATCTGGTGAGCACCTTCTCCAACCCCGTTGTCGGCATTCTGGCGGGAGCGGCCTTCACCGCTCTGATCCAGTCCTCCTCCGCCTCGGTGGGTATCCTGCAGGCGCTGGCCCTTAGTGGGGTAATCGGCCTGGACAGCGCGGTATACGTCCTCTTCGGACAGAACATCGGCACCTGTATCACCGCCGTTTTGGCCTCCATCGGCACCAGCCGCAACGCCAAGCGCACCACCATCATCCACCTGATGTTCAACGTGTTCGGCACCGTTCTGTTCACCGTCATCTGCATGGCCACGCCGTTGACCGGGTTTATGCAGTCCATGACCCCCGACAACCCGGCGGCGCAGATTGCCAACATGCACACCCTCTTTAATATTGTGACCACCCTGCTGCTGCTGCCCTTCGGCGGATATCTGGTGAAGATCGCCATGCGCATCCTGCCCGACCGCAAGGAAGACAAGGAGGAGGGGATGCACCTGGCTTTTCTGGTGCCTATGCCTGCCTCCAAGCAGGAGCACCCCATCGGCTTTTCCGCGATGTATGTCACCCAGATCCGCCAGGAGCTCAACCGCATGATGGGCATGGCGAAGGAGAACATCGCCACCAGCTTCCAGGCAGTGCTGGAGCGGGATGTAAAGCGCGTGGAGAGCGCGGAGGCCACCGAGGAGTATATCGACTATCTCAACAAGGAGATCTCCCAGTACATCTCCAACATCATCGTGCACGAGACCAACGAGAAGGACTCCACCGCAATCAGCGCCTACTTCAAGATCACTGGCAACATCGAGCGCATCGGCGACCATGCCATGAATATCTGCGAGTACACCCAGATGCTGGACAAGAAGAAGATTCAATTCTCAGAGGAGGCTCAGGAGGAACTGAGGACCATGGAGGCCGTATGCCTGGAGGTGCTGGACCTGCTGGAGCAGGAGAGCATCGAGCCCACCGACTGGCTCACCAAGGTTTCCGCGCTGGAGCAGCGGATGGACGACATGACTGAGGAGTATCGCCGCAACCAGATGAAGCGGATGAAGCAGGGCTCCTGCTCAGACGAGGCGTGCATCATTTTCTCCGAGCTGCTTACCGACTTTGAGCGCATCGGCGACCACGCACTGAACATCGCCCAGGAGCGGGCGGGCATCGCCACCGAGGCCACCGACGCCTGACAAAAAGACCGTGTCCCCGCCGGGGGACACGGTCTTTTTTTGTGGATCTCAGAGGGCGGCGCACTGGGCTTCGATGTCCGTCTCGCAGGCCTTCATGGCCTGGAGGGTGCGCTCCAGCAGGTCGTTGAGCTCCCAACCCAGGAGTTGGGCTCCCTGGGTGATGGTCTCCCGGGAGCAGCCGGCGGCAAACTTTTTGTCCTTGAATTTCTTGCGCAGACTGGACAGCTCCATGTCCTGCACGCTCTTGGAGGGGCGCATGAGGGCGGCTGCGCCGATCAGTCCGGTGAGTTCGTCCACGGCGAAGAGCACCCTCTCCATTTCGTGCTCCGGCTGGGCGTCGCCCTCCGTCATGCCCCAGCCGTGGCTGACTACCGCGTGGATGAGGGCCGGGTCCAGCCCGCGGGCCTCCATGATCTCACGCACCTTGACGCAGTGCTCCTCCGGGTAGCGCTCGAAGTCCAAGTCGTGCAGCAGCCCCGCTTGGGCCCAGAACGCCGCCTCCTCCCCGTAACCCAGCTCCCGGGCGAACCAGCTCATGACGGCCTCCACCGTCAGGGCATGGCGCAGGTGAAAGGGCTCCTCGTTATACTGCCTGAGCAGGGCCAGCGCCTGCTCCCTTGTCAGCTCCATGGTCCGACGCCTCCTTGAAAGAATAGTACCATCATACCACGAAAGGAAAGAATTTGTAAAGTGCATGGGGCGGGACTTGCCATCCTTCGGAAACCGTAATATACTAGGAGCATCCAAACATAAGGAGGGACCCATTATGAAGTATGAGATCATTGGTGAGCCCATGCCCGTTGTGGTGTGTGATCTGGAGGCCAACGAGGCCATGATCACCGAGCGGGGCTCCATGGTGTGGATGAGCCCCAACATGAAGATGGAAACCGGAGCCGGCGGTATTGGCAAAGCCTTCGGTCGCATGTTCTCCGGTGAGTCGATGTTTCAAAATACTTATACCGCCCAGGGCGGAGCTGGGATGATCGCCTTTGCCTCCAGCTTCCCTGGGTCCATTAAGGCGGTGGAGATTGACCCGGCCCACCCCGTAGTGGTGCAGAAAAGCGGCTTTCTGGCCTCTGAACAGGGGGTGGAGCTGTCCATCTTCTTTCAAAAGAAAGCGGGAGCTGGCTTTTTCGGCGGCGAGGGATTTATTATGCAGAAGCTCTCCGGCCGCGGCACGGCCTTTCTGGAGGTCGACGGCTATGCGGTGGAGTATGAGCTCCAGGCGGGGCAGAGCATGGTGGTGGACAGCGGCAACCTAGCCATGATGGATGCCACCTGCACCATTGACATTCAAATGGTGAAGGGCGTCAAGAATGTCCTCTTTGGCGGCGAGGGCCTGTTCAACACCGTGGTAAGCGGGCCGGGCAAGATTCTGCTCCAGACCATGCCGGTCAGCGGGGTGGCGGCGGCGCTGGCCCCATTCTTCAACACTGGAAGCAAATAAATGGATACCCTGATGAGCCTGCCCATGACCGCCTCTGTCCTGACGGAGTATGGGGACTTGGAGGAGGCTTGCCGTTCCTGCGGCTGTGACGGCCTGGAGGTGGTATGGGGCGGTGAGGAATTGCCTTGCACGGTGCCGCAGGCGCTGCACGTGGGCTACCACCTGACCTTTTATCCAGATTGGCTGGATTTCTGGCGGGGAGACCGGGCCGCACTGACCGAGAAATTTGGCTCGGAGGAAGTGTGGCGGTCCTTTTACGGCGGCCCGGAGGGACGGGAGACTCTGCTGCGCCTCTACCGGGAGGATCTGGACCGAGCTGTGACGTGGGGGGCGCGCTATGTGGTGTTCCACGTGTCCGACGTGTCGGTGGAGGAGGGCTTCACTTACCACTGGCGGCACACCCATGAGGAGGTCATCGATGCAGCGGCGGAGGTTATCAATCTCCTGCTGGGAGACCGGGCGTGGCCCTTCGACTTCCTGGTAGAGAACCAGTGGTGGCCGGGCTTCACCTTCACCGAGCCGGAGCTGACCCGCCGTCTGCTGGACGGAATCCGGGCTGAGCGCAAGGGGATCATGCTGGATATCGGGCATCTGATGAACTGCGACACCAGCCTGCGTACCCTGGAGGAAGGGGCGGACTATGTGCACCGCATGCTGGACCGGCATGGAGGTCTTTGCCGGTACATCAGGGGGATTCATCTTCACTGCTCCCTCAGCGGGGAATATGTCCGGGCCCATACGGGTTTTCTTCCTCCGAGGTTGCCTCTGGACTATTTAAAGCGGTACGGCTTCGGCTACCGCCATATCCTGCGCATCGATACGCATCAGCCCTGGACTTCCCCTGCCATCCGTGAGGTAGTGGAGCGCATCGGGCCGGACTATTTGGTACATGAACTCTCCGTACCTGACCGGGGGGCGCGGGAGGAGGCTATCCATATTCAAAACCGCGCCCTCGGACGTGGATAAAACGGCGGCGCATCCATTCGGATGCGCCGCCGTTTTTTACCAAGAAAAAGCTCCGTAACCGAAAGGTTACGGAGCTTTGGCAGCGGGTGAAGGATTCGAACCCTCACATACAGAGTCAGAGTCTGCTGTGCTACCCTTACACAAACCCGCTATTTTTACTGCTCTCTCGTGAGCACGCATGTTATTATACCAAAATGGCGCAGAATGTCAATAGAAAAATGAAAAAAATTTGGAAAGAAAAATTGGGCCGGGGCGGAGCCCCGGCCCATGGCTCAAAGTCAGAACTGGTTGGGCTGGTTGTTCTTGTTCTGAGCCTGCTCCTTCTTCTTGTTCTGAGCATTCTGGCCATTGGTCTTGTTCTGACCATTCTGGCTGCGGGCCTTCATCTGGTCCGGATTCTGATTCTGCATCAAGCTCACCTCGCTTTCGCTGATTGTAGTGTACCCGGAAAAAACAAAATCATACGGAAATTTTTTCTCAAATGGGGATACCACGGGCTGCACTTTTATGCTATAATGAACCATCATAGCTTAAAATGAAGCAAAGGGGGCAAGACACCATGAAATGTCCGTACTGCGCCCATCCGGAGAGCAAGGTGGTGGATTCCCGGCCCTCCGATGAGGGGGCTAGCATCCGCCGCCGCAGGGAGTGCCTGGCGTGCCATAAGCGTTTTACAACCTATGAGACCATGGAGAGTCTGCCTCTGGTGGTCATCAAGAAGGATGGCAGCCGCCAGACATTTGACAAAAGCAAGCTGCTCAACGGCATGATCCGGGCTTGTGAGAAGCGCCCGGTGCCCTTTGGAAAGCTGGAGGAGATTGCCAACGAAATTGAGCAGGTTCTCCAGAACGACATGGACCGGGAGATCCCCTCGGCGAAGATTGGGGAGCTGGTGATGGACCGACTGAGAGAGGTGGACGAGGTGGCCTATGTCCGCTTCGCGTCGGTGTACCGGCAGTTTAAGGACATCGGCACCTTTATGACGGAACTCAATAAGCTGCTGGCGGAGAAATAGAAACAAAAAACAGCCTGTCGAATACATGCTTCGACAGGCTGTTTTTTTAAGTGTCATTGTCATCTTCTCCCAACTGCTGGCGGATGTAGGGGGCGAAGATGCGCTCCAGAAGGAGGGAGTGGAGCAGGGCCAGAAGGGCGGGGGTGACTGCGATGGCCAGGAAGAAGTTGAGACACACCGTCAGGGCGGCATACAGCAGCAGCGCCAAGGCGATCGTAGAGGGCAGGTGGGCGATGGCCAGCTTGGCGCAGTTGGAGAGGAGGCCGCCCACACCGAATTCAAACTGGGAGAGGACGGGGAAGAGGTAGCACAGCAGGCCCAGCGGCAACAAAAGAAACACATAGTAGGCCATAAACAGGATGTAGCCGGCGCGGTTGAGCGATGCAGTCTGATAGAGCAGGGTATAGAGAACGAACAAAACCGCACCGACAGCCACCACCACGAGGGTGGTCAGGGCGCCAACCTTGAAATTTTCCCGGAAGGTACGAAAAAACAGGCTCCAGCTCTTGCGCTCGCTGCCGCGGATACAGCGCGCCACTGTGCGGTAGAGGGCGGCGGTGGCGGGCCCCAGGGTGAACACGGGCAGAGAGCAGACCAGCCAGAACACACTGAGGAGAAAGAGATCCACCAGCTTTTCGATCAGACGCCAGAAGTCGTTTTCCGGATTAAAAATGCCTGCGGCCATGAAGGGGCCTCCTTTTTGTCACAGGCCCGGCGACAGTTCGCCGGGCCTGTGGGTTCAGAACAGTGTGGGAATCCGCTCGGCCAGCGCGGCGGCCAGCCGGGCGTGGCTCTCACGGGTGAGGTGCATGAAGTCAATGGGGTTGTGCGCCAAGCCAAGGGCATTGGCGTCCAGAAAGTGGCAGCGGGTTTCTGCGGCGACCGCCCGGAACTGGCCGGGCAGGCGCAGGGATTTTTCCACGCAGCCCAGTCCCATCTCCTGGGCCACGGGAGATCGCTCCACTCCCTTTCCGATGGCGGGCGGGGCGACAATCAGAAGGTTGGGCTGCCCGCCCGCCCAGCAGTCGATGGACTGTGCCTTCCGCACCAGGCGGCGCAGGCCCTTGCCGATGGCGCAGGCGTTGGCGCCCAGCCGCTCCTTGGTATCGTTGGTGCCCAGCATGACCACCAGCAGGGACACCGGCGCGTGGCTCATGAGGCATGGATAGAGGTAGGGCAGGGCGCTCAAACTCTCCTCCACCGGGTCGTCAAAGACGGTGGTGCGTCCGGGTAGCCCCTCCTCAAGAACCAGAAAGTCCTCTCCCAGGGCAGCCTGGAGGCGGCAGGTCCACCGCTCTGATTCATTAAAGCGGCGGAGGGAGCCGTCGGCGCAGTCGGCGGGATCGGCACAGTATCCATGGGTGTTGGAGTCTCCCAGGCAGACGATGTGGCGCTTCACCGCTTACCTCAACTCGGGCAGGGAGGCGGCGGCCACGGACTGGCCTACACGGCGGGCCTTCTCGTCGGGCAGGGTGGGGTTCATGAGGCCGGCCACCTCCGGGTACTCGTCGGCCAGCACCTTCTTACAGGTGTCCAGGATGATGTCGCCGCCCCGGCCGGACATGACGCGACCCAGCAGCAGCACGTGCTTGAAGCCGTAGAAGTGGTGGTACAGGGCCAGGGAGTGGCCCAGGTACACGCCGATGGAGCGGTAGATGGCCTCGGCGGGGGAACCGCCCTGGTCCATCAGCTTCTGGACCTCCTTGAGCTTCTCAGCAGGGGAGAGGTCGGCGGACAGGCTGATGCCGGCGGCGGGAGCCAGCTTGATGACGGAGTCCTGGGAGAAGTATTTGACGCCGCAGCCGATGTCGCCGGACCACTCGTCCTCCATGGCGTTGGGGGACACGTCCACCGGGGCGAAGGCCAGCTCGTTGAGCCAACCGGTGATACAGCCGTCCGAATCCACATAGCCAACCGCTTCACTGGTGCCCATGGCAATGCCGAGAATGCTGTTTTCGCCCAGGTTCATGGCGCCGGCCAGGGCGGACACATCGCCGTCGTTGGCCACCACATAGGGCACGTCGCCGAAGGTGTCGCGGATGGCGCGGATATAGATGTCCTTCACCTTGGCGTCAAAGTCCTCCTTGGACACCTTGAGGAACAGGGAGGCATTCATGGTGCGGTTCTCGATATAGATGCCGGCGGAGGAGACGCCCACCGCGTCCACCCGGGGCATGTGCTCGGCGGCGGCCTTGAGGGCGGAGACGATGCCCTCATAGTGGTAGTTGGGGTCGGAGGTGGTCTTGGGGAACCAGACCACCTCCTCGGAAAATACCGGCTCGCCGTCGATGACGGCGGACACCTTGCGGTCGGAGCCGCCGGCATCGAAGCCGATGCGGCAGCCGCCCAAGTGGCGGCCCACAGCCTGGGGATTGCTCTTCTCGGCAGGCACCTGGTCGCAGTACACCACCTCAAAGGGCTTCTCATAGACGTTGGACATGAAGTCGGCGTCAAAGGCGCGGGCGCCGCCCACGCGGTAGGTGGCCTTCATGGCCTCATATACGGCCTGATCGCCGCTGAGGTACACCTTGAAGCCGCCCTTCATCCAGAGCAGCATCTTGATGATGCGGTCCACATAGTAGATGTCGGCCTCGGCCATGTCCGGAGTGCCGTGGATAAAGGTTTTGTATACCGCTACCTCACCTCCGGCCCGCTCCACCGCGATGTCCAGCGGCTTTTTGGCGTCCTTCAGAAAGGCGGTGCAGAACTTTCCCAGGGGGAGAAAACCGGGGTCCAGTTCCGGCACGTTTTTTACTGGGACTTCAATTCCAAGATGCTTCATTGCATAAGCCCTCCTTTTTTGTGGGAAACAGACAGGTTCCTTCCCCTATAGGCTATCAGTTTTTTTGAATCTGTCAAGCATATTTTCAGGGTTTTGAAAATAATTTTCGAAATTCTCTTGACGGGAGGGGGGAGGGCGGTTATGATGGAGGCAAATGGGGGACCTCTCCCAATCAACGAAAGGTGGGATCTGACATTATGGATCATAAGGCTCGTTTACAGAGTCACCAGAAGTGGATTCAGGAGGAACTGGAGCGCAGCATCCGGTTTTGGATGAAAAACGGCATGGACCCGGTGCACGGCGGCGTCTATACCTGTCTGGATCGGGAGGGAAAGGTGTTCTCCACGGACAAGAGTGTGTGGATGCAGGGCCGCTGCGCTTGGATCTTCGCTTATCTGTGCCACGTGTACGGAGTGAAGGAGGAGTGGCTGGCCGCCAGCAAGAGCTGCCTGGACTTCATGGAGCGGTACTGCATCAACCGGGCGGCGGGCAACCGGATGTACTTCACCGTCACCGGCGACGGCAAGCCGCTGCGTCAGCGCCGCTATTGCTTCTCCGAGGGCTTCTATGCCATCGCCAACGCCGAGTATTACGGTGTTACCGGCGACAAGGCATGCCTGGAGCGGGCCCGCGCGGCCTACGACCTGATCTGGAACCTGAACCAGGGGCTGGTCGCCGACCCCACGGGGATGGGCCCCAAGACCATCCCAGAGACCCGCTCCGGCCGCGCCCTGGCCAACCCTATGATCTATCTGAACACCACCTCGGTCCTGCACCGGGTGGACCCCGAGCAGGACGCGCTTTACAGCGAGCGGGCCGCCCAGTGCGTGGATGAGATTTTCCGCTACCACTACAAGCCAGAGCTGGGCTGCACCTTGGAGAGCGTCGGCCCCAACGGCGAGTTCCGGGGCGACGTGACCGAGGGCCGGGTGGTCAACCCCGGCCACGACATCGAGTGCTCCTGGTTCCTGATGGAAGACGCCAACCGGAAGGGCGACAAGAAGCAGCATGAGGTGGCGGTCAAAATCTTTGACCAGGCCATCGAGGCCGGCTGGGACTACGAGTACGGCGGCCTGCTCTACTTCATCGACTGCCTGGGGCGTCCCCCTGAGGCCTATGAGCACGACATGAAGCTCTGGTGGCCCCACGACGAGATCCTCATCGCCAGCCTGATGATCTACCGCGACACCGGCGACGAGAAGTACCTGACCTGGTTTGAGCGCACCCTGGACTACTGCAAGGAGCACTTCTCCGATCCTGAATACGGCGACTGGTACGGCTACCTGCGCCGGGACGGCAAGCCCACCATGCCCGCCTGTAAGGGCAGTACGTTCAAGGGGCCCTTCCACCTGCCGCGGATGCTGGTGATGTGTGACCAGATGCTGGGACAGCTCCTGGCCGGACAGTGAGGGGGCAGTTATGCCCTTTGGAAATGTATTTGAAAAGATCAACAGTGAATACTACCAGCTGACCAGCGCGGAAAAGAAGGTGGCCGACTATGCGGTGATTCACCAGCAGAAGACCCAGTTCATGTCCATCTCCGAGCTGGCGGAGGAGGCCGGCGTGGCGGAGGCCACTATCTCCCGCTTCTGCAAGCGGCTGGGTTACAAGGGGTACAGCGCGTTCAAGCTTGCCGTAGCCAACTCCACGGCACGGCGGGTGGAAGCCCCTACCGTACCGGGGGAGATCCGGCCGGAAGACAGCATTGAGGAGCTGTGTCAGAAGCTCTACGCCGCTGACCGGGATGCCATGGCCCAGACGGTGGAACTGATCCGCCCGGACAGCGTCCGGAAGGCGGCGGACCTGCTCTTTTCCGCGGAAAAGGTGCTGTGCATGGGGCAGGGGGGGTCCATGATCCTGGCCCAGGAGTGCGCCCATCTGTTCAGCACCGCCCGGCCCAACTTCTACGCGGTGCTGGATTCCCACATGCAGGCCATCGCCGCCTCCCACCTGACGGCCCGGGACGTGGTACTGTATTTTTCCTACTCTGGCTCCACGGAGGAACTGCTGAAAAACCTGAAAATCATCCGGGACCGGAGAGCGGTGGCCATCCTGGTCACCCGGTTCCCCAAATCCCCTGGTGCGGCCTATGCCGACGTAGTGCTTCAGTGCGGCTCTCTGGAGGGGCCCCTCCAGGGCGGCTCGGTGGCGGCCCGTGTAGCGCAGCTCTACCTGATGGACGTGCTGTTCCATGAGGTGTGCCGCAGGGATGTGCAGGGCAGTGCGGAGACAAGGGAGGCCGTGGCGGAGGTGCTTTCAGACAAGCACATTTGACCGCGTATTGCAAAACGTGAAAGAAATTTGCAGAATTTTTGGAGAAATAAAATTTTCTTCGAAAAGCATATTGACAAAACACCCTCGGAATTATACAATCTACACAATGGACGAGACGTCCTGGAAAGAAAAATTTATCGAAAATGAGGAGGAAGAACAATGAACATGAAGAAACCTCTTGCGCTCCTGCTCGCCGCCGGTATGACTCTGGGGCTGGCCGCCTGCGGCAACGGCTCCCAGGGTAACAGTGAATCCCCCGCGCCCGGCGGCAGCTCCAGCGGCGCCGTTGAACTCAACCTCTGGTCCTTCAATGTCGGTGGGTTTGCCGAGGCATCCAATTGGGAGCCTATCATTGCTGCTTTCAATGAGCAGAATCCCGATATCAAGATCACCGTCACTCCCATCAACTATCAAGACGGTGATCAGAAGCTGACCTCCGCCATCACCGCTGGCACCGGCCCCGACATCATTTTCGAGGGCCCCGAGCGTATCGTGGGCAACTACGCCCGTGAGGGCCTGATGGTGGATCTGTCCGACCTGTGGGAGACTGGCGGCTCCGACATTGCCGAGGGCATCTCCTCCGTGTCTCAGTTGGACGGCACCTACTACATGTATCCCCTGAGCGTGGCCGCTCACTGTATGGCCATCAACTACGAGGCCTTTGAGGCGGCCGGTGCCCTCCAGTATATCGACGAGGAGACCCGTACCTGGACCACCGACAACTTCGTGAAGGCTATGGAAGCGGTGCGTGACGCCGCTGCGGCGGGTACCATCAACATCAATACTCCGGGCATTATCTACTGTGGCGCCCAGGGCGGTGACCAAGGTACCCGCGCCCTCGTCAACAACCTGTATTCCGACTACTTTGTCAATGAGGACGGGACCGCCTACACCGCCAACAGCGAGAACAACGTCAAGGCTCTCAAGCTGTTGCAGGATATGGTGAACAACGGTTCCATGTCCGCCAATGCCAGCTTCGCCGCGGCCGACGAGCTGCAGGCCTTCGCCAACCAGACCTGCGCCGTGAGCTTCTGCTGGAACTACGCCAACTACACCCAGTATGCCGCTCAGACCCAGTTCACCCCCTTCGCCATGGCATTCCCCTCTGACGACGGCAAGCCCGAGCTGGAGATGGCCGGCCCCTATGGCTTCGGCGTGTTCAACAACAAGGACGAGGCCAAGATTGAGGCTGCCAAGAAGTTTGTGCAGTTTGTCTGCGACGACCAGACTGTCGGAGTCGAGGCGGTAAAGGCTACCGGTTTCTTCCCTGTCCACTCCGACTGGGGCGATGTCTACACCGGCGACGCTGACGCCGAGACCCGTGCCCCCTTCGCCCTGATGAGCGACTACCTGGGCCGCTATTACAACCTGACTGGCGGCTGGACCGAGCAGCGCGGTTACTGGTGGCCCATGTTGACCGAGATCATGACCACCGGTGCCGATGTGCAGACCGCGGCCGATAAGTATGCGGCGCAGGCTAATGCCAATATCGGCTGAACCTGACCGAAGGAACCTGAATGCGCATATCTGTGCCCGCTCCCTGCTGAGAGGGGGCGGGCACAGCTTCCTTTCACCGGAGTGGTGAAGGAAAAGGCAACTACCACTTGAAAGAGGGGAGACATTCATGACGCAAAATACCGTGGCGGCCCAGGCCGGACGGAAGCCCCAAAAAAAGTCCCAATTCTCCGGCATGAGCCGCGCCCTGGTACGGAGAGAGACCATCTCCGCCTATCTGTTCCTGCTGCCCAGCCTGATCTTCTTCGTTACCTTCGTGGTCGTACCCATGTTCATCTGCCTGTTTTACAGTTTTACCGAGTATGGGTTGGGCGGCGTCAAGGGGTTCGCAGGGCTAGAGAACTATATCAAGCTCTTCCAGGATCCCGTGTTCCACCGGGGGTTCCTGAACACTCTGCTCATCGTGGTGGTGGCGGTGCCTTGTGTCACCGCTTTCTCCCTGTGGGTGAGTTCCGCCATCTATAAGATGCACTCTATTTCCCGCTCCTTCTTCCGCTGTGTGTTTTACCTGCCGGTGGTCACCGGATCGGTGGCCATCACGGTGGTGTGGAAGTGGATTCTGAACCCCTACAATGGCATCCTTAACCAGGTGGCGGGCACGACTGGCTTTGACTGGCTGGGCAACCCTAAAACCGCTATCTGGTTTATAATCCTGATTCTGTTTACCACCTCTATCGGCCAGCCCATCGTGTTGTACGTGGCGGCTCTGGGCAACGTGGATCAGTCCCTCATTGAAGCCGCCCAGGTGGACGGCGCCACCAAGCTCCAGGTTTTCTGGAAGATCAAGTGGCCTCAGATCATGCCCACTACCCTCTACGTGCTGGTTATCACGACTATCAACTCCTTCCAGTGCTTTGCGCTGATCCAGTTGCTGACCAAGGGTGGGCCGCTGAACTCCACCATGACCATTATGTACCAGGTCTATGACACCGCCTACCGGCTGTACGACTTGGGCTACGCCTGCGCGATCGGTGTCGTCTTGGCCGTCATCATCGCCATTTTCTCCGCCATCCAGTTCAAAGTGGCGAAGACAGACTGAGGAGGGAGTGAGAAAATGAGTGCAAATACGACCCCGGTCAAAGTGAAAAAGACCGACCTGAGTGGCACCTCCACAGCCTATAAGGTGTTTGCCGTAGTGATTCTGATCATGTTGGCCATCTTCTTCCTGTTCCCGCTGTACTGGATTGTCACCGGCTCCTTCAAGAGTGCTATCGATATTAACGCCAAGGTGCCCGTCTGGTTTCCGATGAATCCCACGATGGGAAACTATGATAAGCTGTTTGCAAAGCCGGCCTTCCTGTGGCTGTTCAATATCGTGTTTATTTCTGCTATGGCAATGATCCTGACCTGCATCACCGCCGCCCTGGCTGGTTATGCGCTGGGCAAAAAGCGGTTCTACGGCCGGACCATCCTGTTTACCATCATCATCTGCGCCATGGCTCTGCCCAAACAGGTCATTGTTATCCCTCTGGCTCAGGAGATGAAGCTGCTGCACATGAGTGACACCTTGTGGGCGGTCATCCTGCCCACGGTGGGCTGGCCCTTCGGTGTCTTCCTGATGAAGCAGTTCTCTGAGACGATCCCTAATGAAATTCTGGAGGCTGCCCGGGTGGACGGCGCCGGGGAGCTGAAGACCTTCTTCAGCGTGGTGTTCCCCATGATCAAGCCCGGCATCGGCGCTCTGGCCATTTTTACCTTTGTAAATACCTGGAATGACTATTTTCTTCAGTTGGTTATGCTGACCAGTGAGGAGAAGTGGACCCTGCCCCTGGCTATCGCTAACATGCAGGGCGAGATGTCTTCCGACTTCGGCCTCATCATGGCCGGGGCGGCCTTGGCATCCATCCCCATTATTGTGGTGTTCATCGCGTTCCAGAAGTACTTTACCCAGGGAATAGCCATGGGAGCAGTCAAGGGCTGACGCGCCGCTCGTGCTGCCCCTCCGCTGGCACAGCCAGCGGAGCCTGCGCTACAAATGTGCCGCCAAAAGAACGGAGCCTCTATAAAATGAGATTCTGATTGAGAAGAGAGAAGGATACTATCATGAGCGATTTGAAGAAATACCACGGTGTTATCCCCGCGTTTTACGCCTGCTATGACGAGGAAGGGAATATCTCACCGGAGCGGGTGCGGGGCCTGACCCGCCACCTGATTGGCAAGGGCGTAAACGGCCTGTATGTGGGCGGTTCCTCCGGCGAGTGCATCTATCAGGGCGTGGAGGAGCGCAAGGTGGTGCTGGAGAACGTGATGGCCGAGGCCAAGGGCAAGGTGGTTGTCATCGCCCACGTGGCATGCAACAACACCGCCGACAGCCAGGTGCTGGCCGCCCACGCGGAGAGCCTGGGGGTGGACGCCATCGCCTCCATTCCTCCCATCTACTTTCACCTGCCCGAGTACGGCATCGCCCAGTACTGGAATGATATCTCCGCCGCCGCCCCCAACACCGACTTTGTCATCTACAACATCCCCCAACTGGCGGGGGTGGCCCTGACCACCTCTCTGCTGCGGGAGATGAAGAAAAACCCCCGTGTGATCGGCGTGAAGAACTCCTCCATGCCAACCCAGGATATCCAGATGTGGCATGACGAGGATCTGCTCGTTTTTAACGGGCCCGATGAGCAGTTCATCTCCGGTCTGGCCATGGGCGCCTGCGCCGGCATCGGAGGTACCTATGCCGTTATGCCCGAGCTCTTCCTGAAGGTGTATGAGCACTTCCAGAAGGGTGAGATGGAGGCGGCCCGCCAGATCCAGAATGAGATTGACCACATCATCTACAAGATGTGCTCCGCCCACGGCAACCTGTACGCCGTACAGAAAGCAATTTTGGCCAAGGACGGCGTGCCCTGCGGTTCGGTCCGCAAGCCCATGCCCGCCCTGATCGACAGCGATGCGGCTGTAGTGGACGAGGCCCACGCTATGATCGCCGCCGCCGTGGCTAAGTTCTGCTGATCCATTGGAACGCCCCAGGGGCGGGCGTAGGCTGCGCCCGTCCCACTCTGTAAAGATAGGAGATGGTTGCAATGCGCATTTATCAAGCCGAAAACTACAAGGCCATGAGCCGCCGGGCGGCCAACATTATCTCTGCGCAGGTGATCTACAAGCCCAACTGCGTGCTGGGTCTGGCCACCGGCGGTACCCCCGTAGGGCTCTATCAGCAGCTTGTGGAGTGGTATAAGAAGGGCGACTTGTCCTTCGCGGAGACCCGCTCCGTCAACCTGGACGAGTACCTCGGGCTGTCCCCCCACCATGAGCAGAGCTACCGCTATTTCATGCAGGACAATCTCTTCGACCATATTGACATCCATCCGGAGAACACCCACGTGCTCAACGGCCTGGCCAAGGACCCCGATGCCGAGTGTGCGGCCTATAATAAACTCATTGCGGAGCTGGGTGGCATTGACCTCCAGTTGCTGGGCATGGGCCATAACGGCCACATCGCCTTCAACGAGCCCGGCGACGACTTCGGCCTGGAGACCCACGTGGTGGATCTGACCGAGAGTACCATTGAGGCCAACAAGCGTTTCTTTGAGAGCCGTGATGAGGTGCCCCGCCACGCCCTGAGCATGGGTATCAAGAACATCATGAACGCCCGCCGCATCCTGATGGTGGTCAGCGGCGAGGAAAAGGCGGACATTGTCTGCAAGGCGTTTACGGGCCCCGTGACCAAGGAGGTTCCCGCCTCTGTGCTCCAGCTCCATCCTGACGTAACTCTGGTGGGCGACAAGGCCGCCCTTCACAAGCTGGTGGAAGCAGGTGTGACCGTATGCGGATAACCGGCGCTCAAGTGTTCGACCTGCAGGAGGGCTTTGTCCAGCGGGACATCTGCTTTGACGGCCGCCTGCTCTCTGGCTCCAGCGCGGACGGGAAGACCTATGACGCCTCCGGCTGCTATGTGATCCCCGGTCTCACCGACGTCCACTTCCACGGCTGCATGGGCCGGGACTTCTCCGACGCCGAACCAGAGGGCCTGGAGATTATGGCACAATATGAGCTCTCCCGGGGGGTCACCCAGATCTGCCCTGCCGGTATGACCCTGACGGAGGAGCAGCTCACCAAGATCTGTCAGGTGGCCGCCGCCCATCGGGCCGCCGATAAGCCCGGCGCCGCCCTCTGCGGCATCAATCTGGAGGGACCCTTCCTCTCCATGGCCAAAAAGGGCGCACAGAACGGCGCGTGGCTCCACGCCCCCGACGTGGCTATGTTCCGCCGCCTGATGGCCGCCTCCCAGGGACTGGTCAAGCTCGTTTCCATTGCCCCGGAGGAGCCGGGTGCCATGGAGTTTATTGAGGCGGTGGAGGGAGAAGTCACCGTGTCCATCGCCCATACCACGGCGGACTATGACACCTCTATGGAGGCTTTCCGTCTGGGGGCCCGGCAGGTGACCCATCTGTTCAACGCCATGCCGGCCTTCAGCCACCGGGCCCCCGGCGTGGTGGGAGCCGCCCTGGACACCCCCCTGTGCAATGTGGAGCTCATCTGTGACGGCGTGCACATCCACCCCTCGGTGGTGCGGGCCGTGTTCAAGATGTTCGGCTCCAAGCGGGTCATCCTGATTTCCGATACTATGCGGGCCGCCGGCATGCCTGACGGCGACTATACCCTGGGCGGTCAGGCCGTTCAGGTCAAGGGCAACCGGGCTACCCTGAGCGACGGCACCTTGGCAGGCTCCGTCACCGACCTGATGAAGTGCATGAAGACCGCTGTATCCTTCGGCATCCCCCTGGCGGATGCCGTGCGGGCCGCCGCCGTCAACCCGGCTATGGCCATCGGCATCTTCAGCCGGGTGGGCAGTCTGGAGCCCGGCAAGCGGGCCAATGTGGTGGTTCTGGATCAAAATCTAGACGTCAAGGACGTCTTCTTCCGCGGCGAGCTGGTCAGCCGGTAAACGTGCGCCCCAAAATTCAAGCCTTCCGACCCTACTCCATTTTCATAGGGCGGAGGAGC